>Ga0224495_10000008_pt1 | contig 243030 bp, 255 predicted proteins | sample SF_Jul11_sed_USG_FD_168128 | JGI IMG/M metagenome (GOLD analysis project Ga0224495, IMG submission 168128) | Sediment microbial communities from San Francisco Bay, California, United States - SF_Jul11_sed_USGS_4_1 | ecosystem: Environmental > Aquatic > Marine > Sediment | place: USA...
GCCCACTATCATAGATGATAGAATTTCAATGAATATTAGCCTTCTTTGGAGAGATAAAGTGAGAGTTACATCAACTCAATCACATGAACAGACGACATACTCAATTGTATTCCATTCCTATTTCGCACGCCGTATCTCTTCTACAGCCTCTGGGTTGACCAACGATGATGTGTCCCCAGGATCTTCTCCAAGATATGCAGCACGAATCATTCGTCGCATTACCTTTGCGTTTCTTGTCTTGGGTAGATCTGATACAAACAACACAGCCTTTGGCGTTAGGGGTTTGCCCATAGCAGTAATTACTACCTGCTTGAGTTCTTCTCTCAATTGTTCGGAGGGTTCTACTCCTGGTACTAGTACACAGAAGACCACAAGTTCGTTCAATTTTATCTCATGAGGAACTCCTATCGCTGCAGCTTCTGCGACTGATGGGTGACTGACAAGTACAGATTCCGCTTCAGCAGGTCCAAAGCGTTTGCCAGCTATTTTGATGATATCATCAGACCTTCCAAGAATGTACCAGAGATTATCCCAATCAATTGCAGCAAAATCTCCATGAACCCAAACATTCTTCCATCGAGACCAGTATGTGCGTTCATATCTTTCTTTGTCTTTCCAGAATCCTCGAGTCATTCCAATCCATGGTGATTTGATCACAAGCTCTCCAACTCTATTTCGTATAGGCTTTCCATCCTCATCAAAAACGTCTGCAGCAATCCCTGGACAGGGACCAGAAAAGGCACATGCCTTGAGAGGGAGCAAGGGATTTCCCATGACAATCCCACCAGAGATTTCTGTTCCACCAGAATAGTTCATGATGGGTATCTTCCGCTTTCCAACCTTCTCGAAGAGCCACATCCATGGGTCGGGATTCCATGGTTCACCTGTAGAGCCGAAGAAGCGGAGTGACGACAGATCATGTGGCTTAACAGGATTCTCTCCATGAGTCATCAACAACCGAATGAGTGTGGGTGAAACACCTAGAATCCTTACCCCATGTCTTGCAACCATTTCCCAAAGCCGGCCAGGATTGGGGTAGTCTGGTGCTCCATCGTAGAGGAAAAATGTCCCTCCGAGAATGAGCGCTCCAAACACAAGCCAGGGACCCATCATCCAACCCATGTCGGTCATCCAATAGATTAGCTCGCCAGAGTGGAGGTCAGTGCCAAAGGCCATATCTTGAGCTGCCTTTACTGGGAAGCCGCAGTGGGTGTGTACTGCACCCTTAGCTAGACCTGTTGTCCCAGACGTATAGATAATCATCAGAGGCGCTTCTGCGTCTGTAACTTCAGTTGGAGCAGAATCGGATTGACCAGAGATAAGCTCGTCCCACCAGTGATCTCTGCCGGTTTTCATTTCAACAGTTTCGCGGATCTGTCGGAGAACTATCATATGCTGTAGAGTAGGAATCAGTTTTGCAGCATCATCAGCGACTGGTTTCATGAGTATTGTCTTGTTTCTTCGGACAACTCCATCTGCAGTGAATAGAACCTTTGCATCCGCATCAGCGAGTCTGTCAACAATCGCATTTACTCCAAATCCTGAGAAGAGAGGTAGAATTATTCCCCCAATCTTTGCAATTGCCAAGAGCGCAACCGCAATCTCTGGTACCATCGGCATGTAGATTCCTATTGCATCACCAGGACCCAGTCCTAAGGAACGAAGTGCATTTGCGACTTTGTTCACTTCTTGGAATAATTCACGATAGGTCAAGGAACGTGTTGTCCCATCTTCTCCTTCCCACAATAATGCTGGCTGACGTTCAGTTGATGTTCCCATGTACTTGTCCAGGCAATTATGGACGATGTTTAGCTTTCCACCAATGCACCAATGTGGTCTTGCTATGCCCCCTGAGAGATCTACGACCTGCATATAGGGTTCATAGAACCTAATGTCGAGGAACTTCAGGAGGGCGTCTGAAAACCATGCAACATCATCTGTGGATCTGCGCATCAATTCTTCAAAAGACTCTATTTGATGTGCTTGCATGAATTTGGTAAGATTTGCCTTCTGTATGTGCTCTGCTGTCGGTCGCCAGACTATCTCGCCACCAAACTCGAAGGTCTCTTTCACGGTCCTGGTTCCTCTCTCATCATGAAGATGCCATAATTGTTGAAGTTCTTTCATCAGTACGTATCCGTTATTACTCTTCTTAATATGCAACATCAATAAGCCTTTTAGCGATAAAATTCCTGCGAGGGTCAGAGGTTTATCTCGTGACTGAGACTGCTCCAATCCTTAAGCATCCAATGTCGAAGTACATTAGGGAAGACCGTCTTCCATATATTTACTGTTCGGGCTGTTCTGTAGGTATTGTATCGGGGATGCTTGCCAGAGCAATCGATAACCTAGGACTCGATTTCAATAATACAGTCATAATCTCTGGTATCGGGTGTACGGGAAGAACATCAGGTTACTTCAAGACAGGAACTTACCACACCACTCATGGAAGAGCGATAGCTTTTGCCGAGGGTGTAAAAATTGCTAACCCTGAGCTTGAGGTCATCGTCGTTAGCGGGGATGGTGATGTTGCAGCAATTGGAGGTAACCACCTCATCCATGCGTGTCGGAGAAACATCGATATCACGGTAGTCTGCATTAATAACGAGAATTATGGAATGACTGGAGGACAATTCGGTCCGACCACTGAACATGGGCGGTTTTCCCAGACAAGCCCTGCACCAATTGGAAACATAGAGCACCCATTCAACCTTGTAAAACTTGCAGCATCCTCAGGTGCGACCTTCGTAGCAAGATGGACTGCAGTTCAAGTCCGAAGAGCGACAAAATCGATTGAGAAGGCAATAATGAGGAAGGGCTTCTCATTTGTCGAAATAATTGGTGCTTGCCCCACAGCCTATGGTAGAATGAACCGATTAGGCGATGGAATGGCAATGCACAAACACCTATTGGAAGTCGCCGAAATTCAAAATGGGCTTCCGCCGCATGAGGCTGAAATGGATTATGATACAAGAATAGTGTGCGGCGAGTTTGTGGATATTGAAAAACCAGAGTACACAGCCGTATTACGAGAGATGCAGCGCCGAGCCAAGGGTGAATGATTTGAGCAGGTACGAGATCAGAATCGGGGGTTTTGGTGGTCAAGGTGTAGTCACCATGGCGGTAGTGGTCGGTGAAACCGCAGCACTACACGATGGAAAGTACGTTGTCCAGACACAGTCCTACGGACCAGAGGCTCGGGGTGGTGCAAGCAAGAGCGAGATAGTCATCTCTGACGTAGAAGTCGATTATCCAAAGGTCATCGCGCCAGATGTGTTTGTGGCGATGAGTAGGGCCGCGTATTTGGAGTATATTCATGGTCTAAAGGAGAATGGTGTGCTCATTATAGATGAAGATCTTGTAGATGTAGAGGGCGAGCTTCCAGAGGGAGTAAAGGTCTATCGGATACCAGCAACAAGGATAGCTGATAAGGACGTGGGCAACAAACAGGCAACCAATGTAGTGATGTTGGGAGCTTTTACAGTCATTACGCAGGCATTGTCAATTAAGGGTCTGAAGGCAAGAATCGAAGAACGTTGGCCTAGATTTCTTAAGAGCAACATGCTAGCTTTAGAATTGGGAATAAAAGCTGGCGAAGAGGCATTAGCAAAAGGTGGTAAATAACTTCAGATTAACCACTTAGCCCTCGAATTGCAATAACAGCGGCACCCAAAGCACCAGTGAATTGAGGTTTTTCAGGAATCCATAGCTCGGTTCCTAGTTGTTTGGATATGTAGTATCTGAATGCAGGATTCAATGCCACACCGCCAGTTATACAGACAGGACGAACAGTTCCAACACGCTTTGAGAGAGATGCAATTTTTGCCGCCATTGAAGCATGAACGCCAGCTGCAATATCTGCTGGATCCTTTCCTGCACCTATGTGGCCTACTACCTCGCTCTCAGCAAAAACAGTACATGTGCTACTGATAGTTGCAGGAGAGAGTGATTTCAGTGCAAGAGGCCCAAGCTCATCAATAGATACACCGAGAACACCAGCCATAACTTCAAGAAATCTTCCCGTTCCTGCTGAACACTTGTCATTCAGCTCGAAATCTACTGGTCTTCCATCTTGACCGATACGAATGACCTTCGAGTCCTGACCTCCAACATCAATCAGAAGGCGAATATCTGGATTCAACGAGTGGATACCCACACTGTGACATGTAATTTCAGTGACAGATTGTTCAGCATTTTCTACACGAGTGCGTCCATAACCTGTGCTGATTATTGGGATACCCTTTAGTTTTAGCTTGGAAGAGGATGCAATCTCATCCATTATCTTCTCAACAGCACGAGAGCCAGATGCTCCGGTGGGCATGATAAAGTCAGAAATGATTTTTAGCGTATTATCAAGAAGGACGCCTTTTGCAGTAGTAGATCCAATGTCTATACCAATTCCATATTTTCCCAAGTTTACAACCTCAAATGAACATCTCTAGGAGCGCATCAATGCGTGTTTGTATCTGAGCCTCATTGAATACTCTCGAATCTACCATATCGCCCTCGATAATAACACCAGGCACTCCTGTTCGTTCTGTGACTAACTCCTTCGAAATAAGTTGTCCAAGGGAATATCGTTTGCAGGATCGTACAGAGAACATGAGAAATCCGTCAAGATTGTAGTCCTCGATGAGTTCACACATCTTGTCAACTTTGGCATCAAGACCCTTGTTGAGATAAACATTCGAATAGATGCTTACAACACTTTCATACAAGTCATCTCCCTCTATTGCTCCCGACCATGCATGTGTGTAGGTATCAGCTGGGAACACAACTCCTCTCTTCGCCAGACCATTAAAGAAACGGAAAATGGCATGCCAAGGCGGAATATTGTCCCAGAGAAGTCGTATCTTCTCATCTCTGATGGCACCAATACTATTCTTCACCCTTGATTCAACCTCATCAAGCAGAGTCTGATAAAAGTCAATGATAAGATCGGTGCCTCTCATTGAAACAACTGGTGCCATAGCTAGGAAGCGATCAGCACAGTTCAACGGGGAGGGAGTGTTCTTACATGCTGCAAGGGAACTCGTCCATAGATGAATCGCTTTACTAGAGAGTGCTGCAACCTCACGCATCCTCTTTTCTGTGAGTGTTGCATTGAATGTTCTTCCAAGAAAGTCAACAAGTCTGTCAATCCCTCTTCGTACATACTCCTTGTGATGTTCAGGTTGCTCTCCATCAATTGGTGGTGTATCTAGAAGGAATACAGGTGCTCCTGTCTGCTCTGACACCGCATCATACCATCTAAGAACGGTTCCGCAGATGTTATTACAAGCGAGGAGTGCTTGTGGAGTAGGTAGACCCTCCATGGGACTTTCACTCGGTTTTTCTACAGAACCAATACTAGATCTAGCATAAGAACAGAGTTCCTGCGAGTAACCAATCTCCTCTGCATAACCACATAGCTCAGGACCAACCTTCTGGGACCCAACAACTGCCCCATACTGTTCGGGATAACTTACACCAACGCCCATAGCTACTGGAATCTCAACAGGAAATCCTGATGTCACCCATGCAAGATGTTTCTCCTCACTTGCTTGATGACCTTCCAACATATACTGAAACATTATCTGTTGAAGTAATGTATTCGATTCAAGCTGACGATACACTTTCTCCTCTTTCTTCGTTTCTGTCAATATAGGCACCTCATGATTTACTAAGCGATTCCAAGAAACTTTGTATTCTTACTTCCATCCGAGCCCTATCAGAGAGTTCTGGATCAATTGGGATTCTCACGGTTCTAATACCGTGCTTCGAAGCGGCTTTCTCAATTGATGGGGCTTCAAACTGGTCAGGATCACAGAAGGATTGTTCACAAATCATCACCCCATCAATCTGCAATGCATCGAAAAGGCTCTCAAGATATTTCACTCGATGGATCAGACCTTCTTGGGTTGGTTCACCAGGAGAGGATAGGATAGATTTCGCCATTTGTTCGAAAGGCGTACCTTTCGTAACTAAAGGTGGCGTAAATGCTGTTTTAAAGCCAAATGAAAGCAAGTCTAGTACTAACACTGAATCTGTTATTCCTCGAATGCCAGTGATAACATTAGCAATTGCCTGAGGCTCAACCATTCCTCCCGTTACAATAATTCGAGGGCGGATTATTGGTTCAAAATTATCAATATTAGAGAAGTCTCTTGTTTTCAAAGCTCTGAGTATGGAATCCACAGTACCAGCAAATCCCATATCTTTCATTTTTTCTTTAACTGATGAAGTAATAGCGTAGATCTCGGAACCTATCACCGGGAGAGGTGTCGTGAGAAAAGCTCTAGCCAAACGGCATAGATCAGTGTAAGATAGAACAGATGGGTCTAGCAATCTTGCACCGTACAGATATTGTGAATCCTTTCGGAACTGACCAATAAGGGATTTTGCTCGCTCAAAGTATTGCGAAACAAATGGACGATCTAATGATTTCTCAATTGCTTCACTCAGTAGTTGAAGCTCTGTCGTTAGGTACTTCACTGTGGAGCCATCTTTTTCATGTCGCGTGACAGGATAGGTCAAACGAAAAATAGTATCATCGGGAAAACGAAACCGCCAAACATCAAATAAATTCTGAAGAGAGTCGCAGGTGTTGCCCGGAAAGATTAGACCAGCTAAAGAAGGCATTTGATCATTGGTCCGCTGGCTGTATAGATTTCTAATGTAAGAACAAGCAAATGTCTGAAGGCTTTCTTCAAAGCCACCAGGTACACCAGGGAGAGCTCGTAGGAGTGATGGTGTCAGGCCATGTGCCAGAATCAGCTCAAGAGGTGTGTGAGGATAGATGTATCCGATTACTTCCTCACCGTCCTTGAGAAGTTGTCGCAGGTTGGCTGCAGATTGTTCCAATACTCCTTCGTAGCTCAAGACTGTTTCCTCGCGTAAATGCAATAGCCTAATGATGAGTTTTATGCACTATCCATCTTATTTCTTATGCTACAGATGGAAATCAGGGTCAGTAGAAGAAAATATCAGCAACGAATACTATGTGCATCGGCTATACCTTGAATATATTTGGCTATAAAATCACGTGCCAAGTTGTGAAAGGGAGAGGAACCAAATATGAAAGAACAATTATGGCATACGAAAAGATGGCCGCCAACTGTCAAGAAAACTCTTGACTATCCGGATGCGCCTCTCTTCGCATTGCTTGATAATATTGCTAAGGAACATCCTGATGCGCCTTCGACCCTATGGTCTGGCGTATCTAGATCGTTTGCAGAAGTGAAAGACCATGCGGACAGAATTGCCAATTTCTTAGTGAGTAGGGGAATAAAGAAGGGAGATCGCGTTGCGATTTTTCTGCCCAACCTGCCTTTTTATCCACCTATCTTCTTTGGTATTCTGAAGACTGGTGCGATTGCAGTAACATGCAACCCATCGTATACTCCAGGAGAGTTAAACTTCCAGCTGAAGGACGCTGGTGTGAAGGCTGTATTTTGTATGGATGATAAGAGATTCACACCAATGACCTACAAAGCGTCTGAAGGAACTGAAGTTGAGACTGTGATTGTATGTAGTGTGAAGAGCTTCCTGCCAAAGGCGAAAGCTACTATCGGAGGTCTCTTGGGCAAGATACCAAAGAGCCCGTACTACGAAGAGGGCAAGACCTTCTTTTATGACAATATAGTAACTGAATTTGAACCGGAAGCTCCGAAAGTCAAAATTAATCCAAAGGAAGATCTTGCGCTCATACTCTATACTGGAGGAACAACAGGTACACCCAAGGGAGCGATGTTGACACATCGGAATTTGTATGCCAATGTGATGCAAATCGACGAATGGGTTCAACTAGAACCCAAAGGTGGTGGAACTCCTGAGAAACTGAAACGGGGTGTAGAAATCTACGTTGGGGCTCTGCCATGGTATCACAGCTATGGATTGACTTTGACCATGATTGCATCATATCTGATGGGAAGTGCTGTGATCTGCATTCCTGACCCAAGAGCCGGAAAGCCACCGTTGACAGAGTTGCTTGCGGATGTTCAGAAGTATAAAGGGAGCATTATGCACTGCGTTCCAGCACTCTATGCTGGGATGGTTAATCATCCCAATGTTGGCAAGTATGACCTATCTACAATCAAGGCTTGCGGATCTGGAGCTGCACCACTACCACCAGAACTAGCAAAGAACTTTGAAGCAAAGACTGGGGCTATTGTGTTTGAAGGATATGGTTTGACTGAAACTTCACCTATGACTCATGCAAATCCATCTCTTACGAATCTTCGTAAGTTTGGTTCTATTGGAGTACCAATTCCAGACACACATTCCATTATTCTCGATATGGAAACTGGAGAGAAAGAACTAGCCCAAGGAGAAACTGGAGAGATAGCAGTTAGTGGTCCACAAGTATTCCGAGGCTATTGGAACAAACCAAAAGAAACAGCTGAAGTTTTCCGTGAAATTAAAGGTACAAAGTACTTCCTTACGGGCGATATTGGTCATATCGATGAGGATGGTTTCTTTGTCATCTCTGACAGAAAGAAAGACATGGTCAATATTGGTGGACTCAAGGCTTATCCACGAGAGATTGAGGATACTTTGTATGAGCACCCTGCGATTGCCATGGCAGCCGCTATCGGAGTGCCAAAAGGTGATGACACAGGAAACGAATTCGTAAAGGCGTTTGTTGTCCTGAAGGATGGACAATCTGCAACACCGGAAGAGATTGTGGAATGGGCTAAGGAGAAACTAGCCAGCTACAAGAGACCTCGAGAGGTTGAGATTATGGACAAACTCCCGGTCAGTACAGCAGGCAAAGTTTTGAGAAGAGAACTCCGTGCAAATGAACTCAAGAAGAGAGGTCTTGAATAGACCAAATAAAGCGGGAGGTTCGTCTCCCGCACTCTATTTTTCTACTATCCTCAAAGAATATCAATGGCTTTAGCAATACCGTAGGGATAGGCAATCATCAAAGATTGCATTAATTCGAGATTGAAAGAGAGGAGATGAAGCATTTTGGATGATATGTATTGGCAATCAGGACCTGCTTGGCCAAAACGTGCTAAGAGGGCTCTTGAATATCCCAAGGAACCTCTGTTTGCAATGTTGGACAGAGCAGCTGAGAAGAGTGGCTCCTTACCATTCACAGTATTCATGGATAGAACACAGACCTTTGCGGAAGTAAAAGAACACGCGGACAGGATTGCTAATTTCCTAGTCACTAAAGGAATCAAGGTAGGCGATAGGGTCGCCATCTTTCTACCCAATGTACCTCATTTTCCTGCAATTTTCTTTGGTGCGCTCAAGGTCGGAGCGAAGGTTGTAACATGCAACCCGCTTTACAAAGCAGGAGAGCTAAATTATCAGCTTAAAGATACTGGAGCTAAAATGGTATTTGCGCTAGATCATCCAACCTTCATTCCGACATGCTATGAAGCTATCAAGGGCACAGATGTCCATACAGTTATTATTTGCAGTGTGAAACCATTCTTGTCCAAGGTAAAAGCAACAATTGGTGGGCTCCTTGGTAAGATACCCAAGAGTCCATACTATGAGGAAGACAAGACTGAATTTTATGAAACAATACTTACAGATTATGAGCCAAAGGCACCTCAGGTCAGTATCAATCCCATGGATACCGCGGTTCTAATCTATACCGGTGGTACGACAGGAACACCGAAAGGAGCTGAACTCACACACCATAATCTAACATCTAATATTCTTCAAATAGTAGAGTGGGTCTATTTGGAGAAGGAAGATGCAGAGAGAGAAGGCGGTGTTCGATATGGAGAAGAGGTCTATGTTGGAGCTGTACCTTGGTATCACAGCTATGGGCTCACTCTGACGATGCTCATATCTGTCTGGTATGCAGGAAAACTTGTCTGTATTCCAGATCCGAGAGCTGGAAAACCACCCCTATCTGATTTACTTAAAGAACTATCAAAGAACAGAGGAACAGTTCTGAATTGTGTACCAGCACTCTATGCGGGAATAGCTAATCACCCAAATATTGCAAAATATGATCTTACTTCTGTCACGATCTGTAGTTCAGGAGCAGCTCCGTTACCACCAGAGGTAGCTAAAGCGTTTGAAGCTGTGACCAGCACTCTTCTGTTTGAGGGATACGGACTCACCGAAACGTCTCCCGTGACACATATCAATCCCACAAATAGAAAGTTTCGTAAGTTCGGTTCAATAGGACTTCCGATTTCAGATACGATTTGCAAGATTGTTGACATGGATACAGGAACAAAGGAGATGCCAATAGGAGAGGTTGGAGAGATAGCAATCCACGGCCCACAAGTCTTCAAGGGGTACTATAACAAGCCCGATGAAACGGCGAATGTAATGCGGGAGTTCAATGGAAAACGATTCTTCCTGACTGGAGATGTAGGATATATGGATGAGAATGGCTACACCTTCATCAGTGACAGAAAGAAGCAGATGATCAATGTCGGCGGAATGAAGGCTTATCCTCGTGAAATCGAAGATGTTCTGTTCACCCATCCAAAAGTTCAGATGGCAGCAGTAATTGGACTCCCTCGTGATGAAGATCCGAGTAATGAGTTTGTCAAAGCCTATATCCTGCTGAAGGAAGGTGAAACGGCAACACCTGACGAATTCATTGAATGGGCACGTGATAAAATGGCAGGCTATAAACGACCAAAAGAAGTCGATATAGTTGATCGGCTCCCAATGAGTAATGTCGGAAAAGTGCTTAGAAGAGAGCTTTGGGAAGCAGAAATGAAGAAGAGAGGGCATTCATAACCAATACCAAAGGGCTTTGAATAGAAATCGCCTCTTAGCCTGCGAATAGACATAAATCAGAGTAGAATTTAATGTGCATAGGGTGAGGACAATTTCCTCTGAGAATCGAAATGGATATCGCTTGAAATGTCCATCTTGTGGTGCAACGTATTGGTATGCCTCGGAGAACATTGACAAGTATGGTTCTGTGGAGTGCCAAAACTGCGCTATGCATATCTTTGTAGACTCTTTTCTATCAGATGAAACTACCAAGAGTGGGGATATGTCTGATGCTATAGTTCCCTCCAAGAAACCATTCTTGACCTTGGCGACCTCTGAAGGTGTACGGATAAAATGTCCACACTGCAGTGCACAATATATCTACAAGGATTCTCAGAGAACGGAGGATGGACAGGTACGGTGTCAGAATTGCAGTGCAATAATTGATGGCGTGGGACAGGATGTTTTAGTCTATCAAGCACCAGTAGATACAACTAAATCATCAGAGAATACTGCACTACTTTGCATCATTGTGTTAATCCTCCTATTCGTACCATTATGGATTGCTGCGCCATTAGTCATCTGCATTGTCGCTTTGAAGTTGTGGAATCCAGCTAAGACAGAAGAGCAAGAAACAATGGTTTACACAGAGGACACTCAGGGGTCAGACCTTTGGTAGATCCATAAAAAAACGAAAGGATGCATCAGTCCAAACTGCCAGACACGGATTTCTTGTGGGTCTTTCCTAATTCAATGTATAGCTGAGCTCCAACAAGAAAAGCTTCTCGTAGGTTCTCAGGTACTTCCCTAATGACTTTTCCAGGAACACCCAGGATAAGGCTTCCATCTGGAATCACAGTATTATTAGTTACTACAGAACCAGCACCAATAACACAATCATTACCAACCCTAGACCCATCAAGAACAATTGATCCCATTCCCACAACAGTCCTATCCCCAATCTCACATGCATGAATCACACAGTTGTGTCCACCTGTCACATAATCCCCGATGATAGTGGGATTCGTAAATGTGGTGTGTACTGTCGCATTATCTTGAATGGATGTTCCCTTTCCAATACGAATGTAGTTCATATCAGCTCGAAGCACTGCGAACTCCCAGATACTCGAGTCAGCTCCAACCTCAATATCGCCTATGAGGGAGGCTCTGGGAGAAACATAAGCTTCAGGATCAATCTTTGGTTTCTTTCCGTCGAACTCGTATAAGCCCATATTCACACCTAAAACGGTCGTAATGGTGCATTCTCTTTAAGAGTATCGTAATTGGTAGTGATAGATTCAATATGAGAATGGAATCTATGAAATGCATAAGGAAACCATAAAGAGTACGTTCCTTTGTGCTTCGAAAGCAACTTATTATTAGATTATTTGATGTATCAGGTGTTGAATTGAAAATGCCTGTGACGCCACTTCACTATCCATTTGCGTTTCTAGTTTCCAAGTTAGACAGACACCTATTGCTACCTGGTCTGATTGTTGGATCTGTGATTCCTGATATCGAAGTTTCATTCATGTGGATGTTCTTTGCCAACCGTCCTGATCACCTCTTCATGCACAGCTTAGTTGGAGCGTTGACTATAGGAACTATACTCGCATTGATAGTCACACGGTTCCTTTACTCTCCAATTATCTCATCCATTTTTAAAATGGAGAGAGATGAATTGAATCGGGTATGTAGGATTACACCTTGGATGGGAATTTCTTGCATTCTTGGAGTGATATCACATCTTGTACTTGATTATCCGATGCATTGGTATAATCCGATTCTATGGCCGTGGGTGAATCCGTTTGACATAGTCGGTCCACTTGTTCTCCTGTTTATGCCAACCTTTGACGTTTGGACAGCTTATTTGATTGCCAGTGCAATTATGCACACTGTTATGATAGTCAGCTGGTATAGTATCATACGGATAATCCGTTCCAAAGGAAATCTCTGGTATCGACACTGGATTAAAGATACTGCAGTGACGAAACACATTGTATAGGATACACCTTGAATATCATCGGATAGGGAGGAACCATTCTTCCAACGAAATGTAAGACTCAGTATCTAGAACATCTTTACTCTCATACAATCGTCTGAGAAACTGGTTGAAAGCCATGACACTACTTATCCTCACCATTGCGAGAAGACTATAATCCTCGCTTGTGCGATAGAGGTCCCATACTTCGCGCATACTAGTGAGCTTTTGCGCGATGTCACTTGCAGTTCCGGGACTCACCTTTATTCTGACAAAGAACTTGACAGGCAGACCAATGAGAGAAAAATCTGTGCTGATAGAATAACCAATAATTGCACGTTTTATCATGAGCTTCTCAATAGATTTCGAAACAGCAGGTTGGCTAAGAGGGGGATTCATCCGAGTACCTATCTCTTCCTGAGTCAGAGGAAAGGGATTTTCGACTGTTGGTTCATGACGGTACATTACTCTAAGAAGTGCCAACTCCTTCCGAGAGAGATAAGATTCGGGAGATGACGAGGGAATTATTGTGAAACGATTCTTCTTGTATGTTGTAAGCACCTGCACTATATTATATTTTCCAGCCCCTGAACTTGCCACTACACTATCCACACGATCCAAAAGGTTCTCAAAGGCCCCTTGGCTATCAAATCTGAAGGTTCCAAGAAGTGAAAAATCACCAGCAATCCCATCAAGGGACTCAAGCTCTTCCATATCCATGAGTTTTGAGCTCACATCCTGTTCCCTCGGATTACTCTTCATGAACAAGATAGTCTCTCTTGTGCCTTGAACGTGGGCTGGATCGATAATCGTAGTGTAGCTCCGTATTGCACCACTCTTCACAAGACCTTTAATGGTACGTGAAACCCAATTTCTGCTCTTGCCAATTAGCTGTCCTATTATAGCAGGAGTATATCGTGAGTTTTGTACTAGAGCTTCAAGAAGGCCTCGCTCCGCATCAGAAAGTATTACTTGCATGCTTTCAACCCATCTCTGGTGCATTTTATTCCAGCATGCTATGTAATATTCATATACTTAATGCTTTTCCGCCACGACTGTGAATTACAATGACTGAATATAAGGTCAAAGATATTGGTCTTGCCGATGAAGGCAGAAAACTCATCGATTATGCAGAGAAACACATGCCAGTTCTCATGCATCTGAGAGAGAAGTATTCCAAGACAAAACCTCTGAAGGGAATGAGAATTGCTGGTTGTTTACATGTCACCAAGGAAACTGCAGTATTGGTCGAAACACTACGAGCGGCTGGTGCTGAGGTCGCTTGGTCTGGATGCAACCCACTCTCAACAAATGATCAAGTAGCTGCTGCGCTTGCAGCCAATGCTGTACCAGTTTTTGCTTGGCACGGGTTGAGTACCGAAGAGTACTATTGGTGTATCGAGCAGACTTTGAAGATCAAACCAACACTCACACTTGATGATGGTGCTGACTTGATATTCACTTTGCACAACAAACACACGGAACTGATACCAAACCTCTATGGTGGTTCGGAGGAAACAACGACTGGTGTGATTAGAGTAAGAGCAATGGCAGATGATGGTGCACTCAAGTATCCAATCATGGCAGTGAATGATGCAGATACAAAACACCTGTTCGATAATGTATATGGAACAGGACAGAGCGTCATCGACGGTCTCCTACGAGCCTCTGCGATTCTTATTGCTGGAAAGACTGTGGTCATTGGTGGTTATGGGTACTGTAGTCGGGGAATGGCTACTCGGGCGAAGGGTATGGGAGCTGATGTCATTGTCACAGAAGTGGATCCAGTTCGAGCTCTGCAAGCAAGGATGGATGGATTCCAGGTCATGAAAATGGATGATGCGGCTCCATTAGGAGATGTCTTCCTGACTGCAACAGGAATGAAAGATATAGTCACCGGGAAGCACATGAGAAAGATGAAGTCTGGAGCTATCATGGGCAATGCTGGACATTATAATGTGGAAATCAATGAACCAGATTTAATGGCACTTACTTTGGAAAAGAAACGGGTTAGGCACGCACTGGATCAATATGAAACCAAGGATGGGCGTTTCCTCTATCTACTTGGCGAGGGACGACTTGTCAATCTAGCGGCAGCTGAAGGACATCCGAGCTCTGTCATGGATCTATCATTCGCGTCTCAGTTCAACGCAATGATGTGGCTCACTAAGAATGGTAAAGGACTGAAGCCTGCAGTTTATGAGTTTCCTAAGGAACTCGACAAGGAAACAGCAAAGCTGAAACTTCACACCATGGGAATCACCATTGACGAATGGACAGAAGAACAGAAACGATATGCAAAAGCTTACAATGAAGGAACATAAACACATGAGATAGGGATTAATTCCCTCTCTCCTTTTTCTCATCACCTTTTGCCTTGGATGCTCCGGATTGTGTTTCATTCTTTAATCGCATCACTTCTTGTAATGAATGATCTAATTTCCTCTGAGCCCCTCTTGCTTTACTCACATGACGCTTCATCCAACCTTCCAACCGCCCTCTCTTTCGTTTATCGTTTGGAGGGGCTAGAATCCACCAAAGAGCAACATCATCTTCAGAAGATGCCCTGACATCCCATTTTACGGAAACACGGTCGGATGAAATCGACCTTCTAACCTCACCCGGTGACTGCTCACCTGTCATAATGCCATTTATGCCACAGAGGTGCTTTTCATCTTCAATTAAACACAATTACATATGACCCCAACACTTCACTATATCAATAACTGACTATACTGGGTTTTTGATAGTTGGTTAATAAGGGATATTCTATCAAATATAATAAGGTCATAAAACACTGTGTTAGCTTTCTGTATTTTGAATATCAATGACTTCAGGTCTATTAAGATATGTGAGTTGAGAGAATTTGCAGAGTACGTATACAGTGTAAACAAATGATCAGTTACTCAATGAAAGGTGAAAATAATGGATTTATGGCAAATTATCACTCTTGTGCATATTATTGGAATAGCTCTCGGAGTCGGTGGCGCATCAATTAAACTCGTATTGTTCATGAAAAGCTATTACAACAAGAACTTTACACCTGCCTACACTGTTGTCGCTGAACCAATATCTCAGCTAATCTTTCTAGGCATGATACTATTAACGGCTTCTGGAATTGGCTATGCTTTAGTAGGATATCCAGAGGGATCGTCATTGTTGGTAAAGCATGTTCTTGTCGTACTGCTTTGGGTAGTTGGTCCGCTCATTAGTAAAGTATATGGACCTAGGTTCATTACACTCGCTCCAAAACCAAGTGAATCTCCCACATCAGAGTTTTTGCAGGTTCGGAAACAGTTGCTAGTATTGGAAGTACTAGGCACAGTCTGTTTCTATGCGGTCTCGATAATTGGAATAATTATGTAGTCGTTTCCTGAATTTCTTCAAGCGACTATCTAACACGATAATTAGGATTGGCAGGCTGAGGAGGCAGCAGCCTCCTAGCCAATCTTTACCAAGCTCGACCATTCTTCTTGAGGCCTGCCAACTCCTCAACATGTTAGTAAGAAACAGAGGCGGTTTTTATGATGACCTAACAATCAAACCTCAAGAAGAATTTGGATTCGAAACACAACCTTAATATATTAACTATATTTAATATCAATTAGGTGCATGTCTTGCCTACTGATTTTGTCTATGATAACTACCGACCTACGTCATTGGACCTAGTGATAGCAGCGATTGCCGCACTGATAATGCCTGTTTTTGCAGGGTATCTCTTCGACATGACCGGTGCCCTGATTCCTATGGCTATGTACTATGGACTCTTTGCACTTATCATTGTTAGATGGCGTAGGGGAAGTCTTGGATATGAAATCGACCGAGAAAATCTGAAAGGTCAATTCAGAAGATATCTCACACCCCTATTTGGTATGTTATTTTTCCTCCAGACAGTCTTAGTCATTGTTTCGTGGTTCACACTGGTCAGAACAGGATTTCTTGAGCCTATTGGATGGGTGCTGACTCTAGTAATATGGGCACCAATAAACGCTTTTTCAGAACAGTTAATTTGGCTCTACACTTTTGACTCATTCGCTGAATATTACAAGGAAGGCCGCAAGCGCTCAGTAATGGTTTTCATTGGTGGTGCGCTGTATATCGCTCTAATAGGAATGATCCACGCCCTATTCTGGGGAAAGTTCCTTTTGGAAAGTAATTACGTTTTTGTATTCACTGAAGTGTTCTTCATTATCCAATTTATTATACCAATTGGATACATATTTCTCTACAGAAGAACTGGAAGCATGTGGCCTCTGGGAATTATTCATGTTTTCCTAAACCTGGCCGGTGTTCTCATTAGCGGCTACTCGATTCTTCCCTTTTTGCTCGTGTTTGGATAATGTGTTATTTTGAAAGCCTAATGGAAAATCGAATTAATGACAATTCCAAACACCATATTAAAGGTCAAGCACACGGGTAAATCACAATTCTCAAAGACTATATACATACCATGGTATAGAATATCGTTCAAATTGCTATGATGATGGAAATCTGGCTATAATGGAGTTGGGCTGATATGAAACGTCTCACACCCGATTCGCGTTTGATGATTGGCATACTCATTGCATTTGTATTATGTTCTATCCCCATCCCTCAGGTCATTGATGAAACTAGAACGAATGATTATATTTCAGACGACCAGATTGAAATTGGATTTGGAGGGCCAAGAATAACTTGGGTAAATGTGGTTTGCAATACAACTGTAGAGATTCGATTCATGTATCAGAATGGCACTTGGATATCTACTGAGAATGTTCTGCTTGCTTCTGTTCAAACAATGTCAGCAAGTTACAACTTCAATGCAGAGCATTCCACGATTGTGGTACAGATATCAGCAGGTGGCCCGTTTCAAGTGCAGATAACATACACGTATCCGATTGAGATGGAGATGAGTCTTTTCAGTAGAGCATTCTATACGATTGGGATTTACTCCTTTAATCAGGACTGATACTCTGACGGGAGTAGCTGACTCATTTCTCTAGCTAGTTTTGTCTAGCTTAAGTTTGAAGACCTTCTCAAACTTACTCAACTTTGGCGCAATGACATACCTACAGTATCCCTGATTAGGATTATTTTTGAAGTAGTTCTGATGATAGTCCTCAGCAGGATAGAATCTACTAAAAGCAGTAATTTCAGTCACAATGGGTTTCTTGAAAGTCTTATTCTCCTCCAATTCATTCTTTATCTGCTCGGCAATCTCTCTTTGTGCCTCATTGTGATAAAAGATGACTGACCGGTATTGAGGACCAATGTCATTACCTTGACGGTTGAGTGTTGTAGGGTCATGAGTGTTGAAGAACACCTCTAGGAGTTCTTCAAAGGAGATTATGTCTTCATCGAATCTAATCTGACAGACCTCCGCATGACCAGTCTGACCTGTTGTGACCTCCTCATAGGAGGGATTCTCTACGTGACCGCCTGAATAACCTGACACAACAGAGGTCACACCTTTCAACTGTTGGAACACAGCCTCGGTACACCAGAAACAGCCGGTTCCGAATGTAGCAACTTCCATAGTTTACTATTCACAATTGTCTTAATCAATGAGTGGAAAGGGGAAGTAATTTCAATCTCCTTCAATTTTACATCGATAAACAGACCCTCTTTGATCAAACCAAGTTCAACAAATCAATCATGTGTTTCCACTTACAATCTTCAAAGGCAATCAGAACATAATTATCACAATGCTCCAATTCATTGATATGATTGGATAGAAATTATGAAGATTGTATCCAAAACATTACCTAGCTATTGATCCCGATCTATCTCAGAAATTTCAACCTCCAGCTCATTCTTTTCGTGCTCCCCATTTTCGACTAAACTTACCATTATAGTACTCTCGCTATCTTCATGGATTCGTATCATAGAAATCCAACCCATGGGAATAGCACTCGAATGTACTGGTCTTCGCGGCCCGACAATGAAGTAATCCTCTCCAACATAGATAATCCGTACTCCATGAGTTTCAGCAACCATCTCATCGCGATCATCAGCATGACCATAAGCACTAGAACAGAGATAGACATCTACAAGACTCTCAGTCTCTGCAAGATAATTCAACATACTTCTCCAGTCTTTTCCAAACTCTAGCGTGCCATTCATTGTGTCCAAAGAGTTTTCCTCCTTTAGGAATCTCACGTGTTAATCGATATGGAGAGTATAAGACCTCAGAGATTCAGGGAAGACATTCCATAATAGCTCAAAGAGTGGCAAGATTTGCCGAAATTATGCATGAAAAAACTCTTGCGAAACCCCCCGATTGACCCGTTGAGAACAGAAAGAAGAACATCCTCGTTCGGGGGATTTCGTGTTAGCAGTTATAAGTTACATTAAAATGTTTTTCGGTTAATATTATGTAACCAAAATATTTATTACATGTATCGTGTAATACTATTATGAGGTGTTCGCGTGATTTCGACACCACATGATTACCATTGAACCATATCTGGTTCAAAAGGACGCTTAGATTTCTGCGAATCACTACAAGAAGCCTCGGTCTAAGGAGGAGCAAGAATGTCCAGCAAGAAATCGGGAAGAGTTGCACTCGCTATTGGAGTATGGCTTGTCCTATCGGTTGTTGTATTTGGTTCCCTAATCTACGTAGCTTGCACAAGCAACTGTGTAGAAATCATCGCGTCTGAAGATGGAATCTCTGTGGACATGGGGAATGTCGATCAAGTTCCAGCCACAGATCAGAGAATTCGACGCGGGCCTATCGAGATGGTACCATTCTACTATCCAGGATTTTGGCGTGGGCCTATTTTTATAACGCCGACATAGGAATTACCACCAATAACCTCAGAGAATTGAGGTACCAAACGGGGAGGTTCTATCCTCCTCGTCCCCTTCTTTTTTTGTTCTTTGGCTACCTACAAGTACAATGAAAATGCAATTTCTAAAGGAAAAATCAGCTACTCTCTTCTTGGAAAACACCATACGCATGCTTCTTTGCTGTGTCACGTAATTGACGAATATCTTGGGCTTGTCCCTTGATTTCTTCAAATATTTTAAGGCGTGAAGAAATCGCTTGTTCGACAAACGCGGAAACAGCTTCGGATCGGCTCTTAAAAATCTCAAGCTCTACTAAGGCATCAAGAATCTCTACGATATCAGTACTCATGCGCGTCATTACAGAGATTTCACGTTTCTTTGAAAACAGGTCTTCATCAGACAATCGTCCTAGAAGCTGCTCTCTAAGAGTTAAAGTACTCCCCTCACCAACGAGTTCTTTTTCGATTTCTGTAATTTTTTTCACGGCGAATCCCTCCACTAATATATTGTACATTAGCGCTTATATTTCTTTATCATGTAACACTGTTACATTATTATATTTATATGTAATGGCCTATAGATTATAGGATCGTTTCTGAATGATCCAAGGAGATTTTTGTTGTATCAGCGAAAATATATAGACCTCATAATGGGAAAACGCTCAGACAAAATATCAGGCGTCGACCAAATCAAAGGTCGCAAAGGGCAAGGTGCCAGGTATGCGCATATTAAAAATGCAGTCTAAATTTCTCGATGTGTTCCTCGAGAGTCTAAACAAGTTTGGTAATCTATACGGACCAACGTATAAGAATAAAGTACTATCTTATGATCGACTAGCAAATATCTCAGACCTCGTTCTCACTGATGAACATCCGATGATACCCATAAAGAAACTCTTCCATCCAATGAAGTTCACAATGCTACATTTTAACGAGATGGGATTCACTCCAGATTATTCTACAATTGAAAAGAGAGTCATATTAGGAGTACACCCATGTGAGATACATAGTCTTCTCATTCTTGACAGCGTTTTCATGCGAGAGCCGATGGATCCCTATTATGCACAACTTAGACAGAACTCAGCGATAATAGGATTCTCGTGTCTTCCCACAGAGAACTCTCTGTGTTTCTCAACAGATACAGACATTGTGGAGGAAGGATTTGACTTATTCTTTGTAAACCTGGGTGAGTACTTTTTGGTTTGGGTTGGTTCGAGCCTCGGTCATGATATGATCTATGAACGAGAGGAGTTCTTTGACAAGAATGTCACTCATGATGATATTCAGGAGTATGTAGAATGGCGACAAAAGAAGAATAAAATGTTCAAGAAGAGCTTTGAGTTTGACAGTATGCCGGACATCATGGAACTTAGCTACGAGTCTGAGATCTGGGAAGAATTCGCCAAGATATGTCTATCATGTGGTCAATGCTCTATGGTCTGTCCTACATGCAACTGTTATAGTGTCACAGATGTTTTTGATGTGACCAACGAACAAATAGGACGCCGAGATAGAAACTGGGACAGCTGCATGTATGTTGACTACAGTTTAGTTGCAGGTGGACATAATTTCAGGGCTTCTCGGGGAAACAGACTCAAGCTCTGGTATGGTCACAAATTGAAGACATTTGGAAAGGACTATGGACGTCCTGGTTGTGTCGGGTGTGGCCGTTGTGTTGATTCATGTCCAGTTGATATCAATGTGCTGACAATTTCAGAAGCACTGACTACAAAGGAGGTACCAGAGAAATGACTCTGATTGAAACAGTAGAAAATCCATTCAAACCAAAGGCTGCTAGGATTGTTAGACATTACGATTTGATTAAAGACCACAGATTCTTCCAGATTCGACACATAGACATGGCGAAAGCAATGTCTTTCTCTTATAATCCAGGTCAATTCATTATGCTTTCAATACCTGGCGTCGGAGAGTGTCCCTTTTCAATTTCATCTACACCAAGCCGCCCTGGTATTCTTGAGTTGGGGGTCAGAAGGGTAGGAAAACTGACTGAATCTCTTTTCCAAAAGAGAGACAATGAAGTCGTGTACATAAGAGGGCCCTATGGAAATGGCTTCAAACTGGATAAAATGGTCGATAAAGATCTAATCATCGTCGCTGGTGGACTTGGAGTCATTCCTCTTCGTTCAATCTTATATTATGCATTAGACAACCGAGACCAGTTCAAACGAGTGTTCTTCCTATATGGTGCAAGGACTCCCAACGAATTTCTGTTCAAGACTGAATTCTTCCAATTAAAGAACCGTAAAGACATAGAGTGTTTGTATACGGTGGATAAATCGGATGCAGAATGGCCTCATGCCACGGGTGTTGTAACGAAGCTCTTCAAGAATCTTCCAGAGATAGACCCAAGCGAAACAACAGCGGTCGTGGTGGGACCTCCTGTTATGTACAAGTTTGTGATTGATGAGTTCTTGAAACTAAAGATACCAAAGAACCTGATACAGCTCTCACTCGAGAGACGAATGAAATGTGGAATTGGAAAATGTGGACACTGTGCCATTGAACATCTCTATACCTGTATGGATGGTCCTGTATTCACATATTGGGACACCTTACACTTCAGGGAGTTGATCTAAAGTGATAGAAGTAGGTAACAACAAACTCACCGTCGTAAAACCAAAAGTGGGCATTTATGGATTCACAGGATGCGCAGGGGATCAGCTTCTAATTATCCATACCGAGGAGGAGATTCTTAACCTGTTTAATTCTGTGGATATACGTTCCTTCGTTATGGCTTCAAGTAATCCAACTGAAGAGGAACTAGATGTTGCATTTATTGAAGGTAGCATCAGCACGGAAGAGGAAAGAGAACATATTCTCAAGATAAGAAAGAGAGCAAAGATACTAGTAGCAATCGGCAACTGTGCTGTAAGCGGTGGACTACAATCAATGTTCACTGGAGACAATACATTCGAGAAGCGGATGAATAAAGTATACGGAGATGTCGAGTTTTTGACAAATCCCCTTGAAGCAAAGCCTGTTGATGCGTTTGTTGTAGTAGATTACTATCTCCCTGGCTGTCCAATTAGTGCACCACAAGCTTTTGCTCTGATTTCCAGACTTATCCATGGAGCCATTCCGGAGCCTTACCCCCACCCAGTGTGCCATGAGTGCAAACTCAATGAAAACCGCTGCTTGTTGCTTGATAAGATTACATGCATTGGTCCATTAACCGCTGGAGGATGTGGTTCAGCCTGTCCAAATCATGGTCTTCCATGTGTTGGGTGCTGGGGACCGAATGAGGATGGAAACTTCGAGCACCATCTTGAATTGTTAGAGAGTTTTGGAAAGACAAGAGAGGAGATACGTAGACTAGTCAGAGGATATGGAGGACATAAAATCCTCAAGTTCATTGACAAGGGAGGAAAATGATATGCCAAAGAAAAATGAAATTCGGATAGAACCCTTAGCAAGAGTTGAGGGACATGGCGGTATCAAAGTAGAGATAGAAAACAACAAAGTCAGTAATGTTGAAGTCCAAGTTCTTGAGGGACCAAGACTCTTCGAAACCCTTGTTGTGGGCAAGACACCTCAGGAAGACCTCAGTATTGTGCCGAGGATCTGCGCAATCTGTAATCTCTCCCACAAATACGCGGCTCTTCGTGGTTTAGAGAAGGCTGTTGGTGTGAAGGTTGATTCAGGGACTAAGTTATATCGCCAGCTCATGCATCATGGAGAGATGATAGAGAGTCATAGTCTGCATATCTATTTTCTTGCACTGCCTGACTTCTTGGGCTATGATAACGCTGTAGCAATGGCGGATAAATATGGAGCAGTTGTTACGAAGGCTCTACAACTCAAGAAATTTGGTAATAAAATCATGCGCATGATGGGTGGAAGAATGATTCACGGCGAGAATCCAATCCTTGGAGGGTTCGGCAAGCTGCCGACAAAGGAAGAACTTATCGAGGTAAAGAAAGAGGCAATAGAGTTACTTCCCTTTGCCGTGGAAACAATAGATCTTCTTGCGGGACTTGAGATTCCAGCCCATATGGAGAGAGAAACACAATTTCTCTGCTGCAAACCTCCTCATGATGACTATGATTACTATGGTGATGTGCTTATCACATCAGATGGTAGTGAATACTCTGCTGATGATTACAAATCGGCAATTAAAGAGCGAGTTGTCAGTCATAGTTTTGCCAAACGAGGACGATACAATAACAAGCCATTTACAGTGGGAGCTCTTGCCAGAATCTTGCTCTTGGGTACTCGACTCACGGACAAGGCAGGAGAAGCCCGCGACAAACTAATCAATGAGAGGTGGCATCGAAACCCAATCTTCAATAATCATGCACAAGCAATTGAGCAAGTATTTTCACTGGAAAGCATTCCGAAAATTGTAGACGAACTTCTTGCTGGTGCAAAATCGAAAGTCGCAAAATCCACGCAGGCAACAGGTTCTGGTACAGGGGCTGTCGAAGCTCCTCGTGGAACACTGATTCATCACTATGATGTGAAAGAGGGATTAATCACTGCAGCCGACTTTATAACACCAACTGCGATGTTCCTTGACGATATTGAGGAGTTCATCCGAACGAGTGGAGATACTCTTCTATCAGAGAAACGGATGGACAATATTGAGTTGGAGTTTGAAAAAATAGCACGGGCTTATGATCCGTGTATAAGTTGCAGCGCTCATTTAGTAAAGGTCGTCTATAAGTAGAACTTGATTCAGGTTTATGGGTGTTCTTGTTAACACCCATAACATTTCATTTGTTTACAAAGGATTGGAGGGAAAGCCAAAACCATCAGTATCCTGTACCTGCAAAGAGCCTATTCTGGGGGACTTTCACGGTCATGGAATCTATGTCTAAGCCAGACTACCGGGGCGCTCAATGCAATCCGAGGACCTGAGAATCGCATTACTTGCTTTATTCTTTCCCGCATTTTTGGACTATAGCAGTGCACAGTACATTTCCTACATGTCGGTTTGTTTTCCTGGAATTGGCAGTGTTCTAATCGATTGTTGGAATAATTCAATAGCGTCTGACATTCTGAGCACAAAACTCCATCTGCAGTTTTGTGTTTCTTTTCACAAAAGATGTGAATCATTTTTTGTACTGTCGCTTTTTCCCGTTCAATTATTGGCCCAGATTTGATAGGATTGGATTCATCTCGCATCATTAGAACACCAAGAAAAGCAGGTTCGTAGTGAATATCTTTGGAAGTCATGTCCACAAAGATAATCCTTATGTTTGATACGAATTTGCAGACTCCACTTCTAGATGAGGCTGTTCCATGGTCCAGTATTGTGTAATGGTCAAAGGTCCCTGTCGTGGAAAGTCATGCGATTTCTGGGCTAGAGTGAAGATTAGAAAACTCACAGTGAATGAATTAATTACTGATATTCGAGAGCACATCAAAAAGTGCAACAAGGATAATTCGATGTCGATTAATGAGATACTTCGCATATACTGGTCGGAAGTAGGTATGCACGATTTGGACAAACTCTGTTACGAGGAGCCAGACCTCTGCGCCAAAATGATGGACGCAGAAGTCAAAGCTCAAATTCTTTAGATCACATCTGATGGCACAGGAATCATGTTCCCTCTGTTGACAATCCATTTTGGATCGAGAACTCGTTTCACAGCTTGCATCTCAGAGATACCATTTTCACCATACATAACCTCTAGAAAAGCTCGTTTGAGCTTTCCAATTCCATGTTCGGCAGCCACAGTACCACCCAATTCTACAGCTCTCTTCGCAAAGAGCATATAATTGTCCATGCCCTGATCAACCTCTTCATTGTTTCTAGGAATCATATTAACGTGAAGATGATTGTCGCCAATGTGACCAAAGATAACATATTCCATTCCTTGTTCTTCAAGGGTGGATCTATAGAATTTCAGGTAGTCTCTGAGTGCTTCATCAGGGACTGCCATATCTGTGCCAATCTTGTGGACCTTATGGTACTCAGCTTTTCGTTGAGCAATAAGGCCATTGACGGTTTCCGGAACGAAGTGACGAACTGTCTTCATTTTCTCCAGCTCTGAACGATCCAGACCTGCCCAACTAGATTCTGAGGATGTATTATTCTTGTTAAGCACTTCTTCAAGAGCCATAATCATCTCTTCCATTTGAGCCTCTGTGTATGAGAACTCAAAAAAGACAATAGCCTGCGTGTCTTCCTTCATAGCAGGAACCTTAATTCCAGCTGAGCTTGCCTTCTCTTTTATCATCTTGATTGCATATGGATCAAAGTATTCCAAGAAATCCATCTTTATTTTGCTATTCGGAGCACGAATGTCATATACGAAATTAACAGCATCATTCTCACTTGGGAAAAAGGCCATAACAGTCATTATGCTCTCAGGCTGTTTGGTCAGACCCAATTCGACTTCTGTTATCACTCCAAGAATGCCTTCAGAACCCACAAAGAGGTCTATGAGGTCCATATCAGGTTTTGTGAACAATCCCGCAGCATTCTTGGTGTTGGGCATCTTGTACGAAGGAACTGTAATCTCAATCTCGCTACCGTCACTGTGAACTATAATGAATTTGCCATCTTTTGCCTTCACATCACCTCGGTGGATATCTAGAAAATCACCATTCGAAAGAACGATTTTTATTCGCAGGACCCAGTTCCTTACAGCACCATACTTGTAGGTCCTTGCACCTGAGGCATTGCATGCAACGATACCGCCTAACCATGCGCTCATCTCTGTGGGATCAACAGGAAATGTGAAATCAGCAGATTCCCTATGAAAACGCGCTAAGGCTGCCTGTTGCGCAGAAGTACCAACTCCTTCTAGTACGCCGAGATTCTTTGAAGATACAGCCTTGACAACATCTTCTAATGTTGCACCAGCTTGAGCTCCAATTGAGTAAAGGTCTTGTTTCTCTGAATAATTCATATAGAGGATTTTATTCATCTTTTCTAGATTCAGGGCAATTCCGCCCAGTGGAACGGCAGCACCAGTAAGACCTGTTCTTCCCCCCTGAATAGTGACTGGAGTACCAGATTCGTTGGCATTTTTCATTAATAATGCAACTTCTGATTCATTCGTTGGGAAAGCTATCTTGTCCGCAGAACCATCAAAAGAATGGCTCTCATCATCCAGATACAAAGCATAGGTATCTGTAATCTCAGCTTTGTCTGTCACGACCTTCACATGTGAAAGATCAATATCTTCTGGGGCATAAGCTACAATTCGATGAGTCATCATTATCCCTTTTTTTACAAGTGTGATAACCTCTGTCGAAACAAAATGCAATATAGAGAATTTGGTGTAGCAGTTGTAGTTAATTCTTTAAAGTAAATGCTAATGCAACTGTGAGTTTAGAGGACTGTGCACGAAATTTGAGAATAGCAGCCATCTCGGATCTTCATATCCTGCCAGACGAAAGCGACAAACAGCTTCTTGAGTGCATAAGAGAGAGAGTAGAAGAAATAGATCCTGATGTCTTTGTGATCGCAGGAGATGTCAGTGACCATTTAGATATCCTAACTGATGCTTTAACCAAGTTGCATGTCGCGGGGAGTACTAATCTCTATGTTGCGGGAAACCATGATGTATGGTTTGAAGACACTGGAGGCCCAGGCACTCTTGAGAAATATTCTCACAAAATTGGAGAAGCCTGCAGAGAAGCTGGATTCTTACATCTACCTGATTCTCCCTTTGTTCTAAGTAATATTGCATTTGTGGGAAGTATGGGATGGTATGACTATTCATTTCGAAGACATGATTTGGATATCCCGATGGAAAATTATGAAAAGAAAGAATTCCGAGGAGCTGTTTGGTACGACCTTTTCAAGATAGATTGGGTCTTTACTGATGCAGAGGCGACCTCTCTTTTCAATCAAAAGCTTGAGTACGACCTAAAGACGCTCCCAAAACACATCACGCAAGTCGTGTATATCTCACATCATCTGCCCTTCCAAAATCTCACAGTATACAAGGATAGATTGCCATGGGACTTCTATAGTGCGTTCATGGGAGCTACAAGCACAGGGAAAATACTCGAAGAGGATGGAAGAATAATCATATCTATTTCTGGACATAGTCACATCAGAAATCAGATGTCGAGGGGGAATATTACAGCAATCACTGTTCCACTTGGTTATGGTCGACCTGATAATGAGAGTCTTCAGGACTTCGTGAGAGATGCTGTAGCTGCAATTGAGATTGATGGTAGTGTTGTTAGTGTACCCGGTTTTGTTAAGGGAGACCTTAGCGCAGATTTGACATATGCACCATCTAGATAATGACTAGATGACGACAGATTAATGAGTAACGCGAGTAGTTACGAATTTTATTCAGATTTGAGATATGTCGGATAACAATAGCATATGGGACTAAAATCATGCAGAGGCCAGGTTCAGAGGTTATTGCGTCAATTTGTGTCGCAGTCATGACTGCAATTGCACTCTATATGACAGTCGTCGATCACAATGTCCCGGGTGCAATCTTAATCATCTTTGTAGGGACATATCTGCTAATCTCCACTGAGAAAGTTAATCGTACAGCAATGTCACTCTTGGGAGTTGCGATTGCAGGAGTAGTTCTATTCGTAGCTTTTGAGGTTGGGAAAGCTTTAGGTATTGACATTGGTGGAGTAGAATTTACCGCCCTCATTGAACACATTGAATGGACAACTATCTTCTTCATCATCGCAATGAGTGTTATTGTATCCGTCGCTGCTGCTTCAGGGCTATTCCAGTATATCGCCTTGAGAATTGCAGCACGCAGTCAAGGCGATCATAGACAGCTCTTCATTACATTTCTCGTCTTTGTTTCAGGGATCAGTCTCTTTTTTGATACGACTTCGACTATGCTAATCGCCGCACCGCTCACCATCGAAATATGCAAAGCGCTCGAGATTGATTTCAAGCCATTTCTCGTTTCAGAAGCAATAGTTTGCAACTTCTCTTCAATCCCGTCCATTGTGGGTGCTGTGCCGAATCTCGTTATTGCTCAAGAAACACAACTGAATGTTGGATTTCTTTTTGTTCTTTTCATGCCACTCTCTATCATTCTCTTTCTTGTCAGTTTACCAATCCTATTGAGATGGTATGGATCGACCTTTGGAACAACTGAAGAGCATAGAGTAGATGCAGTATTCTCAATCAGCCCGACAACTATGATAAAGGATCGATGGGATTTCAACATCTCAGCTGCAGCAATCATATTTCTCGTGGTAGGCTTTGCAATTGGACCTGCGTTTGAAGTAGCTCCTCCAATGATTGCACTCGTCATCGCAGGATTCTTGCTCCTGCTATCGCATGAGCGAGCAAACGAGTTCCTTAACAAAGTAGGTTGGCCCACTGTCTTCTTCCTTGCAGGTCTCTTTGGTCTTGTTGGGGCACTCAGCATAACAGGAATAATTGATGCTATTGGAGCCGGAATAGGATCGTTGGTCGGCAACGATGCGTCATTTGCTACAGTCTTTCTTGTTTGGATTCCAGCAATGCTCTCAGCATTCCTAGACAATCTCCCGGTTTCAGCGGTTCTTGCCCCAATTGCGCGAGACTTGGTTCATATTAGCCCTGTGATACCCTTGGCATTAATCTTTGCAGTCAACATTGGAGGGTATATCTTCACCCCACTTGGTTCACCTGCAAACATGGTTGCCATTGGCCTATCCGAAGCAGAGCATGATCCGATCCCATTTATCGAGTTTGTAAAAATCGGCACCATCCTTGGATTTATTCACCTTGCAATTGGTACAGGGTATCTTTTACTCGTCAATAGTCTCCTAGGTGTCTAGCTATCATTTATAGCGAGCAATTTCTCATGAGGTAGTTGTGATAATAAGTAGCGAAATTTGTCATGGAAACAAATAAGGTGAGAATATGCAAGAACCAGTTGGCACTCTAATTCTTCTCGTCTTTATTGGAACATATGTTTTGATTTCTAGTGAGAAGGTCAATAGAGCAGCAATGTCCATGACTGGTATGGGAATTGCAGGACTAGTTCTTTGGTATTATGGTACAAAATTCAGTGATTTGGCTCTTGATATTGAATGGGGTACAATCCTCTTTATTGTATCAATGATGGCAATCGTAGCTGTTGCAGGACACTCCGGAATGTTTCAATACATTGCATTGACACTAGCAAAGCCAACTGGAGGAAACACGAGTCGTTTGTTCACAGTATTCATCGTATTCGTCTTTGTGATTTCATTAGTCTTTGATACCACATCAACAATGTTGATAATTGGTCCTCTGACAATAGAGGTATGTAAGGCGCTTGAAATCGATTTTAAACCATTTCTCATCTCCGAAGCAATAACCTCGAACTTTGCATCTATTCCATCAATCGTTGGAGCTGTTCCAAATCTGGTAATTGCAGACCAAGTGCTCAGAGCGCAGGTTTTCGGATTCGATGGTGCGTTCCTCTTCATCGTTATGATGCCACTTTCGATCATCTTGCTTATTGTTACGCTATTCATTTTGCAGAGGGTCTTCCAGAATCAATTGTTTGACAGCCATGAAGACATTGTCGAACAAGTATTTGTAGTGTCACCTCAGCATATGATACGGTCAAAAGCTGACTTCTATCTATCACTAGTAGCAATATTGTTCTTAGCACTCGCCTTCACAATAGGGCAGGGTTCAGGTCTTGAACCACCACTCATTGCAATTATTGTTGCCTTCACTGTGTTATTGATCGCTAGAGAAAAAGTGGAGAATATACTATCAGAAATCAATTGGAATACTGTGTTCTTCCTAATCGGTATATTTGGTCTTGTGGCTGCATTGAAGATAGTGGGCTTCATTGATGACATTGGAGAATTTGTGGCAGGCATTGTTGGGGGCGATAAAGGTGGGGCTGTGTCTTTTCTCGTCTGGGTTCCCGCATTACTTTCAGCAGTCATTGATAACATCCCGGTCTCTATTGTACTTGCACCGGTTGCAGCAGAGTTGGCATCACTCTCACTAGTCTTTCCAGCGATCCTTGTGTTCGCAGTGAATGTGGGAGGATATCTTCTGCCAATAGGAGCGCCAGCTAACATACTTGCTATGGCCTTATCTGAAAATGAGCACGATAGGATAGACTTCAAAGCGTTTGCAAAAATTGCAACGCCACTGGCACTTCTGCATCTATTAATCGGGACTGGATGGCTATTCTTGATGAGCACAATTTTCTGATACAGTAGTTCCTCTAATGCGACATTACGGAACATCAATCATGTCAGCTGGCTCGATATCCTCAACATCGATTCCTTCTTTCTGGAGTCGCAGAATGGATAGCTCATACGCCTTTAGTACATCGGCTTTAGTAATATAGCCAATCATTTTGCGTGGATTCTTAGGGTCGGCAATCACTGCATGTCCTTCGTCACGTTTAATCATCTCTTTGAGCGCGCTATCCATACTGCATTGAGGCGCGAGGTGAAGGAAATTAGGATTCATGAGTTCTTGGACCGTGTACTCTCTACCATCCTCTGCAGGTTCATGAAATAGATCTTCTGCAATTAGTATGCCCAGAACGTTGTTAAAATCATCAACAACAGGAAACTTCGTGTGATGGGTCTTGTCAATAATATCGAATACCTCAGATGTCTTCATTAATGGCGAGAGTGTTGTAGGCTGCTTTGTCATGATTTGAGATACTTCAATGGTGTGAAGAGCACCAATATGACTGCCCTGTCGAATACGTATTCCTCTTCTAACAAGCTTCATCGTGTAGATACTTTCACGCTCAATCAATGATGACACCAAATATGAAGCTGAAACTGCAATCATCAGTGGAAGAATGATAAAGTAGTCACTTGTCATCTCCATTATCATAACAATACAGGTTATCGGTGCTCTTGCAGTCCCCGCAAAAAGCGCAGCCATACCAACAAGCGCGAATATCATTGGTTCAGGGACAATACCGGGAAAGATTCCTGCAGGGAGAAAAGCTTCAAAAATCCATCCCATCGCTCCACCAAAAGCTACACCTATGAAGAGAGTGGGCGCGAAGACACCACCAGAACCGCCGGATCCCAAAGTAAATGCCGTTGTGATGATTTTGAAGACACCAAATGTGAATAGGGCTGCTAGACCTACTCTAGCAGCAAGAGCTGCATTCATGAACGTATAGCCAACACCCATAACTGCAGGATAATCTAATTCGCCTGGATCTGCAATTATATCATAACCTAGAGGACCATTCAAGAAAATAACTATCAAAGCTACAAATCCTGTAAGAAGTCCACCAATTGCTGGTAGTGCATATCTCCACACTCGAATTTTCTCTAGTAAATCTTCAATAAAATAGAACCCGCGCATCCAAACTACACTAGCAATTCCTAAAATTATTCCAAGAATAAGGAAGAGGGGTAGCTCAAGGAGGCTCCCCATTTCGAAAGCAGGAGCTATGAAGGAGGGAGCAGCCCCCAAGATAGCTTGTGAAACAGCAACAGCAACGACTGATGCTAGAATCACTGGGAGGAGAGCAAATCCAATGATACCTCCTGCAATCACCTCTATACCAAAGAGCGCTCCTCCGAGGGGTGCATTGAATGTGGCGGCAATACCTGATGAGAGGCCTGCAACAACAAGCGTTTTTGTTTCTCTTTTGTTAAATTTGAGTAGAGAACTGAGTGTAGATCCAATCCCGGCCCCGATTTGAGCAATTGGTCCCTCTCGACCGCAAGAACCACCAGAACCAATTGTTATTGCTGAAGCGATACTCTTTAGCAAAGGAACACGCATTCGAATCTGTCCACCGCGAAGAGCATAGGACACCATGACTTCAGGGACACCATGACCCTTTGCTTCAGGTGCATACTTTAGAACAATAAGAGAAACAAAACAGCCACCAAGTGCAGGAATAAGGACCCAACCCCAGGGCCCAATTATTTGTGGTATGACAACAAACACTGAGCCTATTATGAGGATGAGATATCGTAGAACAACAGCTGTTAATCCTGAAACAACACCAACGAGGGCACCGACTGAATAGAGTAATATTTGGCGTTTCATTGTATCCCTTTCAATCATTTGCGGTGTTCCCTTCTTAGCGCTCAGGAGGATAGCTGTTGTCTGAATTTTGGGACAAAATTATTGACTCTTAAGTCTGACCCTACATCAATTCATTTAGGTGAGATAGACATCGATATCAATGGAGAGCTGGCTCTCTATAGGATTATGTTGTCTGATATAAGATATACCATAGATAAAAAGCGGCGCCTGGAACCCAGAAATTTCCACCGGGAGGTAGACACTTGGATACAAGACGCCAACCTATCTATGAATCATTTAGTTAATTATCTTTAGGAACGACATATTCAGCTCAAAAAAAGACATCATAGCATACCCATTTAACACAGAAGCAATGACAGCTTCCTCAGTGAAGAGAGGATTAAGAAGTGCCAAAGAGAGCTCGATGTCCACACTGTGATAAACTATATGGACGAGATGTCATTGACAGACATGTCCAGAAGTGTCGAATGAAGAATAAAGTGACTCTGGATCCGCAATCAAAAGCACCTACGCGCACAGTTATTGTTGATGGAAACAATATAGCATATCATCTTGCACCAGATGGAGTACCTCTTGTTAATAATTTAATTTTGGCCTACCGGAGTTTGACAAGTAGAGGGCTAAAACCAGTGTTCGTAATTTCAACAGCCCTCATGCATGTGATTGACAAACCAAATGTTCTGCGTGATTTGATTGTCCAGCTGGAAGTGGTCGAAGCTCCTAGAGGAACTAATGATGATTTGAAGATCATTGGTGTCGCAATGGACAGAAAAGCCGATATCATATCGAATGACAGATTCTTGGAGTGGATAGGGAGATACCCATGGGTGACTGATAGACTCAGAAAGTATCGAATGACGCCAACAGGTCTAATACTAACCTAAAGAATGTGTACGAAAAAATGTATCCTGCGAAAGCGTTAAAATCGGTCATTAATTGTTCATGCTAACCGTGCATTTAATGAGATGTGCAAAATGAAAATCAGTGAACTACGAAGCATGTATTTGGAATTCTTCAAAGAGAGAGGACATGCTGTAATTGCTTCAGCATCACTGATACCTGAAGATGATCCTTCAGCACTTTTTACATCTGCTGGAATGCATCCGCTGGTTCCATATCTCCTGGGACAACCTCATCCACAGGGTAAACGTCTGACTAATGTACAGAAATGTGTTCGGACTACTGATATCGATGATGTGGGAGATACAACTCACCTCACATTCTTTGAGATGCTGGGAAATTGGAGTCTTGGGGATTACTGGAAGAAACAAGCCATCTCATGGAGCTATGAATTTCTAACATCGAAGAAATATTTGGGTTTTAATCCTGCAAAGTTATCTGTTACACTCTTTGCAGGTGATGCTGACTCTCCAAGAGATGATGAAGCTGCAGATGCATGGCGAAGCATGGGAATCCCAGATGAAAAAATATACTTCCTGGGAAAAGAGGATAATTGGTGGATTGCTGGAAATAGTGGTCCCTGTGGACCCTGTACTGAGATGTTCATAGAGGTTGATGAGATACCGAAATGCTCTCCTGATTGTAGGCCTGGCTGCAACTGTGGCCATTTTGTCGAAGTCTGGAACGATGTGTTCATGATGTATTTCAAGAGTGACGAGGGCGTATATACACCTCTGAGACAACAGAGTATTGATACTGGAATGGGAGTTGAAAGGACTGCTGCCATGTTGCAGGGAGTGCCGTCAGTATTCGATACAGAGGCGTTTGTACCACTAATCGAGTATATCAAGAAGATTTCTCCAAAGGAAGAATTCTCGGAACACGATAATACCCTAATCAGAGTCATTGCAGATCATGTCAGATCGGCAATTATGATCATGGCGGATGACCGACAAATTGCGCCATCAAATGTAGAACAGGGTTACATTGTGAGACGTTTGTTAAGGAAAGCCATTCATTCTGCGGATCGGTTGGAGATTGGAAGAGGATTCATGGCGGGACTCACAGACATTGTCGTCGACATGTTCAAAGATGTCTACAATGAAGTTGAAAGAAATAGGGAATTCATCCTCAAGAACCTTGACGCAGAAGAAAAGAAATTCAGAACTACATTAGCAAAAGCACTTCGAAGATTCGATAAGATCTATGAGGAAACTGGAACTATTACTGGACAGGATGCTTTCCTTCTCTTTACAAGCTTTGGACTGCCCCTTGAGATGACTAGAGACCTTGCTAGAGAGAGAGGTGTAGTCATTGATATGAGAGAATTCACAAGGCAATTTGAAGAACATAGGGAGATGTCTAGAACTGCGACTCAAGGCAAATTCAAAGGAGGACTTGCAGACCATAGTGAAAATATCACCAAACTTCATACTGCTACGCATCTTCTTCAAGCCGCTTTGAGAAAAGTGCTTGGTGACTCGGTTCAACAGAATGGTAGTAATATCACTCAAGAGAGACTCCGGTTTGATTTCACATTTCCCAGAAAGATGACTCCTGAAGAAACTCAACAGGTAGAGAAGTTAGTCAATGATATAATTGCAAAAGATCTTGCGGTTGAACATTCATTCATGCCATATGATGATGCAATAGAGAAAGGAGCGTTGGCATTCTTCAAGGAAAACTATGGTGAGATTGTTTCGGTGTACAGAGTGGGCGATTTTAGTATGGAACTCTGTGGCGGTCCTCATGTCGAGAATACAGGAGTGCTTGGAAAGTTCAAGATTGCCAAGCAGGAAAAGATTGGAGCTGGCATCCTACGCATCAAAGCCGTTCTTCAGTAAGATTCCTGAAGGTTTGATAAATGGCACAAACCCTATTTATAACCTTGAACACCTCAGAATAAATTCAATTGACAATATGACGCAGTTTCATAGGAGAACATGAAAATGGGTACGTTTTCGAGGATATTTGGACTGGGAGATAAAGAATTACAAAAACAAGCAGATGATTTACTCCTGAAACTGAGCAAAGCGTTACAATCAGCGAGTGCAAAGCTGCATGTCGGTGCTGATGATTGGCTTGAGGGAAAAATGGACCATCTAGATGAACTACAATCTGAGATTATTTCGCTTGAGAGAAAAGCGGATATAATTAAGGATGAGCTCTTTGAAAAGATATTTTCAAAGAGAGCGTATCTTCCACAGCAAACACAGGACAGGCATCAGTTGGTCATCCATATGGATAGTGTGATTGATGCTGCAGAGGAAGCAGTGAGGATGATGCTCATCGGTCGCAAGTATACACCTCCTGAAGAGATTCATCAAATAGCAAACAAAGGATGGGTATGTACTGACTTGCTACAGGATGCGATTAAATATCTCTTCACAGACTTTGAAAAGTCTGTAGAGTATACTCTAAAGATTGACAAAGTGAGGGAGGAGGCAAGGGACATCCAGTTTAATCTTCTTGAACGACTCTTCAACAAAGGGGAATACAGTCCACTCGAAGTTATTCTCTTCAGAGCCATTTCAGACAAGATATTACAGGTATCAATAAGATCGGAAGAAACTAGCGACTTCATTCGAGCACTGTCAGTCAGACATACATAAGCGGAGGCCTTTCTAGATTGGACCTTCTGCTTCTAAGCACCTTGCTCGTCATTAGTTTCCTTGTCGCTTTTTCAATTGGAGGCAATGACGAGGCGATGGCTCCAGCCGTTGGGGCAAAGGTATTCACAGTACGAGCTGCAGTCACAATTGGAGCATTAATTACAATAATTGGTGCAGTGGTATTAGGAAGCAATGTGTCGGAGAAAGTAGGCTCAGACATGGTTAGTGGCATGGAGATGAGTATAGACATGGTCTTTGCAGTTCTCATATCCATGGCGATATGGCTTCTTATCGCATCAATCTCAAGGGGTTTACCAATTAGCACGACTCAATGTATTGTGGGTGCAGTGATTGGTGTCGCAATATCAGCACCATTAGTCGGATATTCTGAATGGGGGATTAATGTGGTTGATTGGAATGTGGTTCTTGAGGTGTTCGCTGGGTGGGTTCTTTCACCTCTCATCGGATTCTTATTTGCTGCGGGTGTTTTCGCAATCATGCGACATATCCAAAAAAGAGCGAAAGGATTCACTGACTTTGAAAAACAGGAAAGAGTCGCAGCTTACCTACTTGCAGCATTTCTGATACTTACATCATTGAGCAGAGGCGGAAATGATGTGGCCAATGCAATAGCACCATTAGTCATCCTACCTGATTTTCTTGGATTTTATGACTTGGGATTTGTAGTTATACCGCGATATTTGATTCCGTTACTGGTTGGGGGGATTGGTATGGCTCTAGGATTGATTGTAGTTGGTCGAAAAGTGATTAAGACATTAGCAACCGAGGTAGTTACTCTCTCGCCTTCTTCTGCGTTATCTGCAAGCATATCTGTTTCAGTTATCATGTTTGTAGGGACTATTCTGGGATTACCTTTGAGTGGCACGCATGTTCTCGTTGCAGCTCTTATTGCGGTTGGGTGGATTTCTCAAACACCAATCCAGAAGAAACAGGTCAAAGATATTGTCATATCTTGGATAGTCACGGTCCCCATATCAGCAGTATTCGGGATGATTGTTTTATTGGGACTTCAGTTCATCCTATAAAAAGCCTAAGAGAAATCTCATCATTGAATATCTATGTTAGGGATTCGGTGAATCAAAAGATACTCCTTAGCGAGGGCACCAAGCTTCTCTGCCTCTTCAACAGACAAATGAACGCGAGGGCCTGTATCGGGAGCCACGGGACGCGTAGCTTCTATTATTGCCAAGTCGGCATTAGCCACAATTGCTTCTACTCCAGCACAAATCCTCGTATCGCCAGAGAAGGCAATAACAGACTCTCCTACCTTCACTCTAAAGCCAAGAGCAGGCATGAGAATCTCCTCTCCAGGGCTGCATTCAGATCCATAATGTTCAACTCCAAAAGACTTGACCTTGAAGAAGTCGGTGTCAAACTCAGATCCCTGAGTTATTTCATGGTATCGTATTTTGAAGGGTAGCGTTTCATGGTAACTCTGACAAAAACCTTTGATGATGCTTGTGGCCTCAATACAATTAGTAGGAATAAGGATATTGAGAGATTCTTTTCGTCCGAGCATTCTCATAAATCCAAGAAGAGTATGAAGACCGCCCACATGATCAAAATGGCCATGAGAAATGGCAATGAGATCAATATCGTGCACAAAATCACTCTTTCTAGTTAATTCAATAAGATCACGCACAGCTCCGTCACCTACATCCATGAGCATGATGCGTCCGGTAAATTTAGATGTTAAAACAATCGTAGTACCGACTCCAGCCGCACTGTAGGGTACATTTACTGATAGTTCGTCATTCTCCCAGGCACTTCTGTGCATTCCTTGTGGTGTCATCTATAATTCAATTCCTTTGATTGATGAAATGGTTCCTAACAACAATACGAAATATCTTGAGCATATTATATCTATTGAGGGAATGGATTCAAGAAAGAAAGAAGCGTCGAGCCTAACTGAGGCTCGACATGATTAGAGTGTCATTCAGTCATATCCGAGCTGTGGTACACGAGCTAGGAAGTTCATGAAGTAGCCTATCAAAACTGATACAACAAGGCCAGCAACAGTGGTTAGGAGGATAGTAACCAAATCAGGAGTTGCGCCTCCAATGAGTTGCATCCATGACCAATAAATTCCAGCAAGGGTCATGCCCGAGAATGCAACCTTCTTGAGAGGTACCTTGACAGATTTAGTCTGAAGAGCACCCATATCCACAAGGGCTGCCGCAAGAGCTCCTGCCTTGTCAGGTTTCAGGTGGAGCTTCTTTCCAAGTGCACCTACAGTGACCTTTGACTTAGGTCGAATCACATTCAGTGCTTTTGGTGCATATTCAGCAATATCTTTGGAGAAAAAGGTGATCGCAGTACTTGTATCAATACCACACTTACCACATGTTGGTGAGTTCTTCATCCATTTCTTTCCACATTTGGGACATCGTTTATTGTCCCATGCACTTCCGGCTGCTTTACTAACTCTAGTCACCAGCTCATCTTTGTCAATCTTCTCGCCGCCCTTCTTGGGCTTTCGACGAAGGACAACAGCCCGTGGGAATATCCCAACATCAGAACCACGTTTCGCACCGCGCATCTTTCGAGCCGCCATAATGCCATGCTGGAATTCATCAAGGGACATGATCAAAGTGAATACAGACATTACTGTGAAGCCTACTGTAATTAGACCACTTATTGAGAGAATAGCAGCTGTGCCCGTGGGACCTAATTGAAGGACAAAGTCCTCACTGACAGTCCCATTTATACTCGGTGATGTCGTATTTGAATATACAAAAGAGAACGCCCCTGTGATTGTCCCTGAGATAAGACTCAGATTTCCAATACTAAAGAGGCTCCCAAGTGGAATTGATGCATTAAGGATACTTGCTGTGGTATTTTCAGGAATCTCGCCAAGAGAACTCAGTGGGAATACTTGATTGATAATTGGAACTGATAGGTAAGACATTGTGAACCTACCGGATTGAATTGTCAAGTTAGTACCTGTGTATATCTGAAGTTCAATCGAAATATCCGACGAGATATCGATTGGGATTGGATTCGCAGCATCAGATTCAGCGGCATTTACGCCATTGACTTCCAATAAGAATGCTAGACTTGAATCTCCACTCCACCCAACTGGAGGGACTGCCTTCGCGGGAATAAAAACCATAGACCAGAGAAGACATGTTATTGTAAATACTGCAAGAAAGTGTGGTAGCGTTTTTCGCAAGTTATACTTCCTCCGGGAAATGCGAACTAGAGTAGAACACTACTCATCGCCTTTAACTCTTATTGAGAAAACATCCACAATTCAATTTACATTTACCAAGTTTATTGCTTCCCACGAAGGGCCTCTTCTATCTCGCGATCGAAATCTTCGTCGTCATATGGTTCATAGATTATGTGGCTGCTTCGAGGGGGCTCAGAAGATTCAGGCCAATTGTATCCTAATCCAAGGATTAAGCCACCCAAAAAAGAGATTGCAGCCAAGAAAACTGAGAAATATGATATTGGGAGAATATAATTATACAGAAGGGCAAAAATAACACCGAAGATTGTGCTTATTATAATAGCAAGGACTATTCTTTCAGTCATTCGTAGACTCTTCATTTCACCAATGCCATATCCAAAGATAATGCCAAAGATAATACCAGGTACAACGATTATCGTAATATCGATGGTGGATACTGGCTGCAATGTACGCTCACTATCACAATTATACTAGCAATGGAACATTACCTTTTCGGATTCGAAAAATTGTGATTGAAATTAAATCAATGATCCTATTCATCACCATTTTTCCCAATGGACTATTTCAGATAACTCTCGCCGGGTTCTTGGTCTGCTAGCTTTTGCACGGTCCACCTCATCCAACAAAGAGAGGTCTCCCTCATATCCCAAGAATATTACACACACAATTCGATATTCCTTAGGTATACCTGTGGTATCCTTCAACTCAGCTTCATTCCAGCCAGCTACTGGATGTCCCATCAATCCAAGATGGACGGCTTGGAGAAGCATGTTTTCAACCGCCAAACCCACATCCATCATAAAATAGGGGAGACCATGAGCACTGCAGCCTCCATCTTCTTTTGCTGCAACAATAATCATCACCGGAGCTGCTTTTCCATAAGCATTACCTCCACTTAGTGCTTCATGAGCCTCTGTGAGAACTTCTTTGTCATGAAGTACGATGAAGTTCCAAGCTTGCTTATTTGAGCAGGAAGGAGCCCATCGACCCGCTTCTAATATCGAATTAAGCATCTCATCCGAAATAGGCTTGCTAGAAAATGCTCGCCCACTGTGTCTATTCATGATCTCTTCTAGAATCATAGGATATGTCCCCACAATGGGCATTATTTACTATTTTAGCTTCATAGATGTTCCGCAGTGCGTAGGAATATCCCGATGACCACATGCTGGGCCCATCCAGCATACTAGCTGATCTCCTTCTATGTGCATCTCCTTTCCACAGTGTACTGGTACTGTCACTTTAGCACCACATTTTGGACAAACAAGGTTACTCATACTTCTTCATCACTCTGTTGTTGTAACTTGGAGTGGGCATGATTTATTTCTATAAAGCCTACTCCTGTCATAATGTTAACTATTGTTAGTATATGAGTTTTTGCTTCGCTGAAGCAAACAATTACTTTGGGTAGTGCTTCCGAGGATCTTCACTATAGACCTTCTCTTTTGCCTTGTGTGCGCCGGGTGTATCAAGCTCAACATCTCGTTTCTCAGAACGATCCTCTGATAGTATCTCTTTGAAGACCTCATTTTGGATGATTAGTCTTTGAACCTCATTACTGCCTGTCCAGATTGTGGCAAGACGCGCATCTCTGTAAAGTCGTTCAAGAGGGTAAACGTCTGTGTAACCAATACCACCTAGTATCTGCATAGCCTCATGAACTGCCATGAAACCAGCCTCTGTCGCGAAGACTTTGGCCTGGGAAACTTCCTTTCTACACCATTCACCAGTGTCTGCTTTCTTCGCAGCACGATACACAAGTCCTCTTGCTGCATCTAGCTGAGTCATACAGTCAGCAACTTTGAAGCTGATGCCCTCATAGCTTTTAATTGGACGGCCAAAAGCTTCCCGCTTATCCGCATACCTCACTGCAATCTCAAGTGATGCTCGCCCCATTCCAATAGGACCAGCTGCAGAAGTGAGCCGTTCAGGCACCATCATAGTGTTGAAGATTGAATTACCATCATTCAAAGCCCCAACAAGGTTTGATTCAGGAACCTCGACATCCTTCATCACAATCCTAGCTGCACCCATTCCGCGGCAGCCCATGAGCTCATATTCTTCCTCGACCTTTACACCCATGTCTCTCTCCACTATGAACGCACTCAGTGACTCATGAGGTTTTGCAGAAAAGTCAGTCTTTGCATATATCAGGAAATAGTCAGCACCAATACCGCCTGCAACGAACCTTTTCTCGCCATTAATTATGAATGTGTCATTCCTTTTCACTGCAGTTGTATTCGTACCGAAGAAGTCAGAACCACCTCGGGGCTCAGTTAGCCCTTCCCCGCATATCTTCTTTCCTTTAAGAGTGGGAAGAAGATATTCGTTCTTTTGTGTTTCTGTGCCAAACTTATTGATTGCTTCCCCAACAATACTTGGAAGAGAGAAAGCACACCCAAGGGCGATGCCAAGTACACCTATCTCCTCTAGGGCTACCATTTCAGAGACCCAACCTAAGCCTCTGCCGCCATATTTCTTCGGAAACCGCATACCAAGGAGATTGTCATTTGCTGCAGCCTTGATGAATTCGTATGGATACTCTTTCTTCTTACTATCCATTGCAATAATCATTTCACGATCTACTTTGTCACGAACAAAAGCACGAACTCTATCCCGAATCAGTTTTTCTTCATCACTAAGAATTTCATCAAACATCTTCCTAACCTCACGTCAATTCTCATCAGTACCTTGTAACAAAGATTGTAATGTATCCTCCGAACCCCCTTTTCGTTCAATGTATATTGCTTTAACGGGGCAGACAATTTCACAGACAAGGCACAGAATGCAATCTGCCTCTCGAATAGGGTCAGCAACCGCTTTTCCTGTCGTATCCGTCATCATGATGAACACGTCTGTAGGACATGCAGTAACACACTTCTCGCAGCCATAGCACACAGACCAATCGACTCTTACAGTATAGCCATGTACTTTGCTCAAGTTATTGCACCCTACAATTCAATCAGATTTTGCATGCTGTGTCAAAGCATTGGTCCTTTTAGAGAATACGGATTATAGGAACACAGTTGGCAATAGTTCAGTTCTCGATTTTTTATCTATTCCAGAATTTAATGCATATTTGTTCTTAAAACAGCCATATCCTACGTATTGGAATGGTGTAATTACGGTTTGTTGCCTTTAGCATCTTGGAATAGATAATCTAATACGCTCTGCCATATAGTGCCATCGTCGCGGGCTTTGTTTTCAAAATTGTTTGTGTTGGTCCACTCTGCAAGAGCGATTTTAGCTGAATCAGGAAATGTATTCATACTGACTTTATCTAAATAGCCCAAGGAAACGAGAGCCTGTTGAATCTGAACTGAGAGAACACCCTCTATCGGCTTCAAATTACTTGGATTCTCTCTACTAAGGAGCGTCATATCATATATTTTGAAAATACGTTCGAGCTCTTTGATGGGGCTGGGATGTTCATCAACACGAACGTCAACATATCTATCATTTCCACCCTCATATCCTCCTTCTTTTCGTACAACAAGGATTGCAGCTGATTGCATTCCACGACGGTCACCACCAGCTGCCTGTCCAGCACTAAGTGCAGCAAAGAGCTTGTCAATCAGGTCGCCTTCAGTTCCCTCAAAAGCAATAGCCATATTGGCAACAACATCCTCTCCTGCAAGGATATTTCCTTGACAGGCGAATCCTTCTCCAATATGATGACCCGCCCAGCTCTTACATTCGTTACCTGTGTGCGCAGCAACATGCCCTTTCTGGTCTACGATGCCTATCTGTCGATGTTGTGCTCCAGAGTCATTCTTAAGCAGGATTCGTAGGGTTTTTGATGCAGACTTACCCGCAGCCAGATAATCCAGGCCTCTTGGACCATAGGACACGTTTGCCCATGCCTGTGTTGCAATGGCTCCAATCTCTGCTTTAGCCCATGGTACAACAGAGCCCACTGCTGGAAACTTGGACTGCACTATAATTCCAAAATCCCCGTTTGAGGGGTCTCTAGCAACAACAGAAAAGGTTGAGGGATGATTGAGTTTCACCATTTCTTCTTTTGCCTCCTTGTACTATCAATCCTTTTGACAAATCCACCTATTTAGAGAATCTGATTTGAGAAGGTTTGGCTACTAGATGAAAGAGTAGATATCAACAATGACTTACTAATACATCATGGAGATAGGACATTTCTTTTTTAGGGAGACATTCTATATGCGAATACAAGGCGAGTAGCATGGGAGGAATTTGATAGTGGTATCTGAGATATTCATCAGGTTCGAAACAACCACGGGTCTTGAAAAGACAGCAAGATTCAGAACTAATGAAACAACTATTAGCTTGGATCTAAAGGACATCGCAAATGTTGACCTTCTCCCAATTATTTGGTGTGAGAAGCTAGAGTATCTCTGTCTTAGAAATAACTCCCTTTCTGAAATTGATCTTTCACCTCTTGAAAAGTGTGGCAAACATCTAAAATCCGTCAGACTGAATCATAATAGACTTCAAGACCTAGATCTCAATCCACTCAGTTCTTGTCCTAGTCTTGAAGAATTGAATCTAGAAAATAACAGATTGAAGCGTCTTGATTTATCACCACTTTTTCAGTGTGCGAACCTCAAAGAACTAGCAATAGACAAAGACGTTGGACTCACTGCGGACCTCTTACTTAGATCTGTGGGTAGCTGGCCAGAGGTGCTTGTGGAACGTTATCACAGAATTCTCTGGAAATCCAATTCAACAAGTTGACATCCTATATCGCATGATTGAAAGGGAACAAGTATACAATTTCGCTATCATTATTCGAGGGAGCTTAATGGATACAGGACTTTCTGGAAAGCACATTGTAGTCACAGGTGCTTCTGGGGGGATTGGAATGGAAACTGCTCAGCTATTCCTATCAGAAGGTGCAAATGTCACTGGGACCTACAACTGCTCGAAACATAATCTTGAAGCTCTGAAGAAATCTTGGCCAGAACAATTCTTCATGGTAAAGACAAACCAGACAAAGGAGGCAGATGTTAAAGCCCTATTTGACGCTGCAAATCAGGCATTTGGACGTGTTGATGTGCTTGTGGCAAATGCAGGAATAGCAAACGCAGAGGGAAAAGCAGTTCAAGATATGACATTGGAACAATGGGAGAGAACACTTTCTGTAAACCTTACTGGTACGTTTCTCTGTGCAAAATACTTCTTTACAAACCTTGAAAGATACAAAGGTGATTACGCCTCCTTGATTCTAATAGGATCTACAGCAGGATTCTTTGGTGAGGCGTGGTACTCCGACTATTCCACGACCAAGGCTGGAATGCATGGTCTACTAATGAGCTTGAAAAACGAGATTGTCCACCTCGCACGCAATGGGAGAGTTAACCTAGTCAACCCGGGATGGACCCTAACTCCAATGGCAGAAGAAGCCCTGACTGACAAGGACATGGTGACAAGAATATTGCAGACCATTCCCATGAGGAAAACTGCTGTTCCAAGCGACATTGCGGGAGCAATACTCTATCTGGCCTCAGATAGACTTGCAGGCCATGTGAGTGGTCAGACAATAAATGTAGCAGGTGGTATGGAAGGTAGACTACTATTCACACCTGGAGAGATTGAATCATCAGATTAGAGGATTAGTGTCTATTTTGATGTGTTTTAGTCTTCTTTCTTTCTGTCCTTTTACCCATTGGAAAAACTGAGGTGGAATCCTTACGTACGGGAAAGTGGACGTTTGCATCTTGACTAAGAGAATCATGCGAGTAGACACCGTGATACTCATCTTTGTAATGTGTGGATGTGGTTGGACCTGTCCTGCGTGGTTTTCCTGAAGTAAAAACGAGCAAGATTACAACAGCCAAAACAATCACTGCAAGAATGTACTCAATCAACTTTTTCTCCCTATGATGACATACACATGAGAACATATGAATTTATACCATAACTGATTGTTAGTGAATAGGACAATCAGGTCATTAGTAAAGATTGAATACCGAGACAAAACCAGAAGAACAAGATTTCAATGAACTCTTTTGATGAAATCTCACTTGCATATGATAATACGATAGATTGGGTAGCTCGACTGAATCGAGAGATTCCATTTCTTGTATCATTACTTAATGAACCTGAGAAGAAACGTGTTTTAGATATAGCCTGCGGAAGTGGACGTCATTCTGTGGCACTTGCAGCTCAGGGAGCTGAAGTTGTTGGTTTCGATATGAGCAGAACCATGATAGAGGCAGCTCAAAAACATGCAGAAGAAAATAGGGTAAAGCCTACATTCATTGTGGCAGATATGGTCGACATTGATTCTATAGTAGAGGGCTACTTCGATCTAATCTTCGTTCTAGGTAATTCTCTTGCTCTTTTGCATGATATTGATTCCGTAAGGAGCCTTGTCGAAACTATCTATCAGAGATTAAATGACGGAGGGTCCTTTCTTGCGCAGGTATTAAACTTCGAGGAAATCCATTGGACCGGATTTCGTAATTTCCCGACAAAAACAGGCAAATTGAACGATGGAACGGAGGTAACATTCTCAAGGATATTCGAACATTCTGATTATCCTGTTTCTTCGACCTTAATCATGTCCGTCTTCAGGAAGACAAATGATGATTGGGTTTCGGAGGTTTCTACTCAGAAAGTACTCAATCTCAATTATAGTATAATGAGTGACATGTTGAACATTGTCGGCTTCAGGGATGTAGAATTCTTCTCCGACTATAATGAGAGTCCTTTTGAGAAGAAGGTCAGCAGAAATATGGTGATTCGAGCAATTAGATGAAGTCCTTCTCTTTCGTTGGGAGTGATGATCCAAAAATGATCATCTACTCCCGGAGAATAGGCTATGCTTTCATCCTTCTGCGAACAAATATTGAAACCACACCAATGAATGTGCATAAGCCTACAACAGTTACAATAGCTATAACAGCTGTGTCATCATTGAGTGCTTTGGCAAGCGCAGCAGCAGCTGCATCCCAAGAATCTGCGATTGCAGTGAGATGAAGTCGAATCTCTGCTAGATCCTCATCAAATTCAGACACTGCAGATGACAAATCTCCATCAAGTACATGTTCATACTGATCTGCAATGCTGTTGAGAGTTTCAGATGTTATTGTAGCTCCTCCAGTATAGAATAAATTGTTGATACTCGAGTTATCGGTAAGAGCGGCAAAGTGCTCAAAGGCTTTTTCTCCTTCTGAAACAAATTGATCTAGATCTAGTTCAGGTAGCACATTTGGTAAGGCGCTGATTGCCATACGATATGATTCATACTGCAGTGTCATATACGCTTCAAGTTCAAGACCGATACTTTCTAGGATTCTGGCTTTTATTTGAAGTTCATATTCATCAAACTCATCCAAGTATGATGAGAGCCCAACTTCTGTCAATTCTGAGGCCAGAGCTCTGAATGCGTTTGACCCAAAATTCCAGAAGAAAATCTCTTCAGAAGCAGGGGCATAGGAAGTTCTATCACCACGTAACCTATCCAGAATGTAATTTCCGAGGATACTCGTGAAGTCATTGTTAATCCCAGAACCGGGTTTGATGACAACAGAGGCATAGGATTTTCTCCACGCTTGATTCAATGATGTGAAATTAATTTCATAGAACCAGCTTTCATCATCAGGAGTTGCAACGCAGTTTTCAAGCACGCCAATTGCAGGATCCATGACATAGGCAACGCCTGCAGTTTCATTGTAACCATTTATCAGAATTGAGTGAGAGGGATTACTGTCACTCAAACCTAAGTCTCTGATGAAATCGTAATCTGGATGTGGAAGATGGTATAGATCAACATAGACCTCTACTGGATTCCCGTCATCAATACTACTCTTCAGAACCTGAAATGCATCATCCCATCCATCAAGCTCAGTCCAATTTACATTGTTTGCTTGGAGTACCAATTCAAAGAGAGCTGCAAATTCTGAGCAGTCGGTATCAACATAGAACTCAACATCAAGCCCGTAGAGCTCTGCTATGTTAGCGTATGTAACTTGCTGTCTATAAATGGGTCCGGACACAAAAATCCAGTTGTCTTCATATCGCACGTAGCCAGCAGAGAATCCAATCCCAGATACTGCACACATGCCGGCTAGGTCCAAGGAAATGCCAACACTTTGTAATGCCATAGCTTGAGTTGCCCAGTGACATAACCCATTCATTTGCTGCGAAACATATGATATTCCGGCCACATTTCCAGAATCGGCTAAACTCAGAGTATTAAACGATTCATCGTGGTTTGATAAATAGCCTTCACTATAATGTAGAGTATTCTGAGACCCTACTAATAGCAACACTAGGATTATTGCACATATTTTAAGAAAGAAAAAAGATCGAGGCTTGGTGGTAGCCACCAAGACATCGATCGTTGCGCAATAAAGGAGGTTTATCCGCAATTATTACACCTCAGTCTAATTATCAGGACTAGAGAGCTTGCGAATCCCTTTCCAGACAAGAATTCCTCCTATCGTCCACTGAACCAGTACACCAATGAATGACATCCCAATCATCATATTTCCAGGACCAAAGAAATCTTCTACGATTCCAAAGACATTGATGTTAAGAGCGAGCGATGCAAGCAAATCAACAAAGATAACCCCGATGATGGAGAATTCCGCAATCATAACTGACGCCATAACATTTGTCTGATGTGCGGGTGATTTTGTATCCTCATAATTGGGATTTCCAGCTGTTATGCCAGTTGAAACCAACATGCCTCCAAATATTGCCATATATCCTATACCAACTATCGCCAAGAGTTCTGTGGCAGTCATCCTGATTAAGAACGACATTACGAGTGAAGGTATCGCGATCAGAGCAATGCAAATCACTGCCTGAGTTACAATTCGACTCTTCACAAATTTGGATGCGCCTGAAGGAGCACCTTGGATGATCCAGAGTTGATCTTTGCTCTCGAGGAATCCAGCACCTGCAAAAGGCATTGCACCTACAAGTGCCATCATTGCAATTATAGTGAGGAACATATCACTCAGTTGGTAATCACCAATATCCATGGACGTTATGATTACTGGCATTATTATAGCTAAGACTACTCCATAGAAGATCTTGGAGAGGTTCTGTGCCTTTCGCATGAAGTCCTTGAAGTTTGTCACCATGAGTGATCCAAAGGGACCTGAATTTAGTCTTCGCACACCGCGTAGAATGAAATTCTCCTTGCCAACGGTAGTGACAACCTCTGTACGAACACCGGCCTCGATTGTAAAGACTCTATCAGTCATTCCCAAGGCCAATCCAATAGTTACCAATACAAAACCACCCATGAGAACAGTGCTGGTTAGCATATCTAACTGTAAGATACTTCCAAATCCTATGATTTGAGATCCTGTTAGTCCTACACCATTGAATGCCACTGCAAACCAACTCATGGTATCTGCAAACCATGTTGAGGGCAGAATCAGGAATGCATTCATACCCATCATCTCAGACATCGTAGGTAGAAAGAACATCAAACCGTACATCGGGATGATGACTACTATTGCAACAACCATTGCAAGAGCTTTTGCTATGTCATTTCCTCGGGATGATTCGCCTAGTCTAGCTTGAATAACACTAGTTATGAAATTAGAGAGCCAGATTGTACCCAAAGACATTAGCGTGATTACTCCATAGATCAGAATCTGACCTATCAGGTTTACTTCAAACGCCAGAACCAAGGGCGTAATCAGAAGAGGCGCAAGGAATATCACAATCAATCCGAAAAGGGGTATCTTACCGAAGAAGGTTCCAGCCAGAATGCTTCTTGTTCGAACGTTGTTTGACAGGAAAATTTCCCATTGACCTACTTTGATTTCTTGGAGAGCGTAAGATAGAGGGAATAATAGAAGCACAATCCAAAGGAATAATGCTACTGTACGCATGAGACCAGGAAATACCATCTGAAGCAGGGGTTGAAGTGTTGCCATAGGAATTATCGCACTAATTACACCTCCAATCAATATAGGAGCTCCAATGACTGCCCAGATGAAGGCTAGAGATGTGAGAATTCCTAGGTATGCTCGCCTATGCGGCCTCATACTTGCAGAAAGAACCAAGTACTCGGCTTTTGCAATTGCAAGCCATTGTCGTACCACTTGCATTACCTCCATGCAAGAAGGGCCTTTCTGTCCACCTGACCACCGACTACTTTCAAGTAGGCATCTTCAAGATCATCTACTTTCATCGAGTCAATGATATCATTTGGTGCGCCATGAACTACAAGTTCTCCAGCATTGAGAATACCAATGACATCGCAGACATCTTCAGCAAACGAGGTCTGGTGTGTGCAGATGAAGAAACTAGTTTCCGTTTCCTCTGCCAAAGCAAGAATCAGATCCTTGACAAGTACGCTCGCTGATGGATCAAGTCGTGAAGTAGGTTCGTCAAGGAATACTAGCTTGGGTTCATGTAGAAGTGTTGATGCAACCAGTACTTTCTGCTTCATTCCGGAAGAGTATGACTCCAGAAGATCGTCTTGTCGTCCTTCAAGTCCAAGCATTCCCAATAGACTGTCAATGCGTCTGTTTAGTACCTCGCCACTCTTTCCATTCAGTGCTCCTATGAACTCCAGAAATTCCACTGCTGATAGCTTGGAGTACAATCCAGGAGACTCAGGAAGTAGACCGGTTGCAGCCTTGATTGCATCTCGTTGAGTGCTCACATCAAAACCGCACACCGCAGCGTTGCCGCTCGTCTGTTTCAAGAGCCCAGACAGTATTCTCACAGTTGTGGTCTTGCCTGCCCCATTGGGGCCAAGAAAACCAAACCTGCTACCAGAGGAAACCTCCAGGTTCAGATTTCTGACAGCCTGAACAGAGCCGAAGTTCTTGTTCAGGTCTTCAGTCCGAATTACCGTTCCATTTCGTGCCATTATTGTTAACCACCGCAAAGCTGTAAAAGTTTACAGCGCGATGGTAAAGATTTATATTCGTTTGCATATAAATGTTTACCACAACGCAGTAAAGTTTGACCAGAAAAGGTTAAAACGTAGCGTGACACGAGGAAGTGTGCAATGGGATTACTCTCGACTCATGAAGCAGTGGTCTGGTGGGAATACCATCACGGGAAACCCACTTCAGATATCTTCAGTGAGTATGAGAAGCCCAAGGATATTCCTGAGTATATTTTCAACATCCTTGCTAGTGAGATTGATGGCAAGATCAACGACAAGAAGAAAGCAATGAAGGAGAAAGAAAAAGTACGCAGGATGCAATTCACAAGCGCAGCATATGTTTCTAGGGTTCTGAGTAGAGCAAAGTCAAAGATTGAGGATACTCTCAAGCAACATGCCAACAGTCATCGATTGGATACTGAAAATGTTGACGGAGAGAAGGGTTTTCTCACAGGCTTTGATTATCAAGCCAACACGAACGTATACATTGTCTTTACGCTCGGACTTGGTGTAATCATCTGGTATGAACACACCAACTATGGTGGAAAACTATGTGATGGAACACCATTTGAGTCCCAAAAAACAAGTGATGGAAAACAGTGTCCAAAACTTGAGGAGTGTAGAGAGACCCTCAACACCATTCTCAAAGAATACAATCTGACCTTGAACCCTAAGGAAGAAGAGATGTATATGACTCAGCAGTCTATACGCATCTTTGGCAAGCTTGGTGCAAAACAACTTCCTCGCTATCAGAGAGAAACACAAGAAGGTGAATAAAACGAACGAGGAAGTAGCAGCTGGGTATTTTCCAGCAATTGAGAGTATAACTAGTGGAAAGACGTTCAGGCCATCAAAGGCCTTGCGGAGCAAGTACTGGTTCACTGCCATAATGGTTGCCATAGTAACCTGGTTTATGGTCATTGGACTTGTCTACGGTGTATCATTCCTGATATCATTGGATGAGGGTTGGAATCATGCATTCTTCATCAGCCAGTGGTTGGGTGTTGTGAACTATTGGACAATTGTAGGTGAACTAGTCTGGTTGATTCCTGCATTAATTGGCATTCCAGTCTATGTCAACTCCATCGAGTACTCGGTGATTTCCGAAACTGGAGAGGCATCTCCGGAGATCTATGTTCGCAAGGGAATCATCAACATTACCAAGAAACATGTACCATTCAGAACAATTACGAACATCTCATCGAGAGCTGGTGTGATTGACAGGCTTTTTGGCATCGGAAATGTAGAGATTCAGACAGCCGGATACTCAGGAGGCCCGAGTGGTCAATCAGGTCCAGAAGAGAAACTTGAGGGAATCAAGTCCTACGAGGCATTGACACGATTTGTTCTAGGTGAGCTCAGGAAATTCAGAGATCCCTATACAACAGGCACGGAAGTCATCTTTCCACGGGATGAAGCAGTCCAAAGAATTGAAGGTTCTTTGGACGACGAAATTCTGCTGGCAATTCGAGATATTCGAGAGATTCTTAGGAGCAAACTGTAACATAAGAGTAGGAAAGTGAATAAAATGGGAAGCGAAGAAGGGCGGGTCATAAGACCACCAATGGAAGATGTGACTAGGGGTAAAGTCTTTACACCGGATACGAGATTCTATTACAAAGAATGGTTCAATGCAACATTTGCTGCAATTTTCTTGTGGATGATGGCAATTGGAGTACTCATCTTGGGTGCATGGATCTATATGATGGATAATGATGAGTCATGGGCAACCTTCTTCGCAATTTTCTTTGATGTACTCCCTATTCTCAGCTTCTGGTATGCAATTTCATTGGTATTCTGGTGGCTTCCCATCATGGTAGGTATTCCTTTGTACATCAGAAGTATCGAGTATAGCGTCATCTCGAAGTCCGGATTAGTAATGCCGGAAATATACGTCAAAAAAGGATTGATCAATGTCACCAGAAAGCATGTTCCATTCAGGACTATAACTAACATCTCTTCGAGAGCTGGTCCTGTGGACAGACTATTTGGTATAGGGACTGTTGAGATTCAGACAGCCGGATACTCCGGAGGCGCAGGTGGCCAAACGGGGCCTGAAGAAAAATTAGAGGGGATAACCTTCTATGAGGAGGTCAGAGACTTCATTCTGCAGGAACTGAGAAGATTCAGAGACCCCTATGTCACAGGGACAGAGGTAGTTCTACCCAGAGATGAGCCAATCCCTAGATTGCATGACAGTCTAGACGATGAGATGCTCATGACACTTCGTGAGATTAGAAACGTGTTAGAACGAATCGAAAAGAAATTGGAGGAGAGTTAAAGATGGCAGGAGAAGGAAAAGTAATCAAACCACCAGTTGAAAATGTAGCAAGTGGAAAGGTATTCAGACCTTCCAAAGCCTTTCGAAATAAGATGTGGTTTATTGGAGTTTTCACTGCAGTGGTACTCTGGATAATCATTTTCGGCTCATTCGCCCTTACACTCTGGCTTGTAGATTGGATTACAGGGTCTAGTACAAGCGTTTCATCATTCTTTCAGTACTGGTGGTTGACTCTGAATATCTGGTACTGGGTCATTACAGCAATCTGGTTGATACCAGGAGTCATAATTGTCCCATACTATCTGAGATCCATAGAGTACTCGGTGATAGCGCAGTCTGGAGAAACAATGCCGGAAATCTTTGTGAAGAAAGGAATAATTAACATAACGCGAAAACATGTCCCATTTCGTACTATAACGAACATTTCCAGCAGAGCGGGACTTTTCGACAGACTGTTTGGAATCGGATCTATTGAGGTTGAAACAGCTGGGTACTCTGGTGCGACCACATCAGCGGAGGAGAAGCTCGAGGGGATAACATTCTATGAAGAACTTAGAGACTTCATTCTGAGAGAGTTGAGGAAGTTCAAAGATCCTTATGTTACCGGAACGGAGGTTGTACTCCCGGAAGAAGACCAGATTGTAAGAATCGACGACAATCTTGAGGATGAGATCCTATCGGTTCTACGAGAGATACGTGACTTACTAAGAAGACAGAAAGAGTGAGGTTGGTATCTAATGACCCATGATGAGGAGCGAGTGATAAGACCTCCAATAGACCAGATATCGAGCGGTAGAGTGTTCCAACCAACTAATGCGTTCCTCTACAAGAAAATGCTCAAGGTCGGAACAGTCCTTGTCCTCATATGGTTTGCATTACGAGTTTTGTTTATCGGATTCACTAATCCCACCTTTCTAGAAATTATCCTGGCTTTGTCACAACCACTAGAGATTCTAGTCATGATTGGATGGGAAACAACCAACATAGTCTATGTTTCAGTTGCGCTCGCCTTCTTTATTGTGGGTTCGATATACTCATTCATCTACGTGAGGAGAATTGAGTATTCAGTTTTAGGATGGGAAGGAGATGCAATGCCAGAGATTTACACTCGAAAGGGGATTATCAATATCACAAAGAAGCATGTCCCATTCAGGACTATCGTGAACGTGCGAACGCGCAAAGGGATCTTTGATAGACTGTTTGGCATCGGAACAGTCTTGATTGAGACCGCAGGAGGCTCAACAGGTGTCCAGCCAACTGGACTTATTTCAGTCATAATTCAAAGATTGAGATCGGAAGCTGAAGAGAAGATTGAGGGCATAAAATTCCACGAGGAACTACGAGACTTCATACTCCGAGAGATGCGATTTTTTGGTAGGAGTGCTCCGATATCTACGACTGCAAGACATTTGAGGAACAGAAGACGAGTTTTAACCAGGAATACCTTGGATGCTTTTATAGAGATTCGAGATGTTCTGAGAGAAAGCGAGAGATAAAACAGGAGGTGACTGTAAATGGACTGGAGAATTATAGCGGCTTTGATATTATTGATACTGGGTTCTATTGCGTTTATGGTACTTTACCTGATTTCATCTGGTTTCTTTTAGGAGAATCTATAGTACATAGTTGAAGATTTTCATGATTTGTCCGATATTGACTAGACTTCTATGAGCCTCTTCTCGGGGCCGTACTTCAAACACAAACTGCGGTTTTGCAGATAGTTTGCTGAGGAAACTTAATGTTTCTTGAAAGTCGATAAGTCCATTTCCGACAACCTGATGCTCCCCAATCTGAGGAATGAGATCATGAACATGAACAACCTCGATAGATCCCTTGTATCTTTGGAATAGATTCCAATCTGCCTCCTTTAGTTTTAGATCTAAGCCATATAGCTTTGGAATATCAAGACACAGCTTCAGACCTTGGGGAATGAGATGCTCTATCACTTCGCGAATGAGTGGTGTCCAATTTACATTTTCAATAACCAGTCTGACTTGTGGCCGCGCATGTGTAAGAAGCTCTGACAGATTTTCGCGAAGGACTTGAGCATAGACCGATTGGTATTGTTGGCTGAAGCCATCTGGGGGGTGGTTGCCTGCTTTTCTAAAGCTTGGTGGAACCCCAGCATGTATGACCACATTTGTTGGTCCTATACTGAGCTCTCGTGCCAGATTGATGATTTGTTTGAAGTGTGAAATCACTCCGTTTCTGATTGGAGGATAGGTCGATAGCAAGCTGACATCGTCACCAGGCGCATGAAATCCCCACTCGATGGAGAATTCTCGCGATAAATCTCGTAAAACAGTCCGCTCATTGGATGAAATTTTCTCTGGTGAGAAAATCGGGACACCTAGATCAGGAACTATACCATTCCAATCATTCGCGGCAGCATATCTGATTGATTCAGCTAGTGAGGTGTCGTACACTGCATGGTATGCTCGTCGAGTGGGAAATTGCATAGAAGAAGATATTTCATGGGTTCTTATGAGCTTGACTAAGTGGACTGATGTGCTTTATTTTCTAAGACTACAAAAGATTCATGTCGCTGATGTCAAGAACTTTGAATCAAAGTATACATTGAAATGTAGAACTTGTTCATAGACAATAAACCACATCGAATGAGGGGTGCCCATGAAACCAGTTGAGATTATTATTGCAGGTGCAGGAGATCGGGGATTCGTTTATGCGTCATATGCAAAGGAACATCCAGACAGAGCGAAGATTGTTGGTGTAGCTGAACCACGTGACTTTTACCGAGAAAAAATGGCGCGAGAATATGATATACCAGGAGAGAATGTCTTCGATGATTGGAAAGACCTAGCGAAACGGGACAGATTTGCAGATGTGGCGATAATCACAACTCAAGATCACATGCATCGAGATCCTGCAATTGCATTTGCAAAGAAGGGGTATCACATCCTTTTAGAGAAGCCAATGGCTATTGATGAGAAAGGCTGTCGAGATATAACTAAGACTATCCTCGAAAAAAAGGTCTTATTTGCTGTGGGACATGTACTCAGATATACAAAATATACGCAGATACTGAAGGGACTAATCGAATCTGGCATAATTGGTGATGTCATTAGTATCCAACATCTTGAGCCGGTTGGATTTTGGCATCAGGCACATTCATTTGTGAGAGGGAACTGGAGAAATGAGAAAGAATCCTCATTCATGTTACTCACGAAATCTTGCCATGACCTTGATTGGATACGTTATATAATAGGGAAAAAATGCGTGTCTGTTTCTTCCTTTGGTTCACTCACTCACTTCAAAAAAGAAAACAAACCTAACATTGCAGGAAATAATTGCCTAGAATGTGATTTCGAACCGGACTGTCCTTATTCGGCAAAACGAATCTATCTCGGATTCATTAAACGTGGAAACACTGGGTGGCCTGTGAGTGTTGTCACATCGGATGTTACTGTGCCAGGAGTTATCAAAGCTCTGCGAGAGGGGCCCTATGGAAGGTGTGTTTACGATTGCGACAACGATGTAGTGGATCATCAGGTTGTAAATATGGAATTTGAGGGCGGCGAAACCGCAACATTCACTATGACCGGTTTCACTAAAGCAAGGCAGAGAGAAACTCGGATTTTTGGCACTAGAGGAGAAATATATGGAAATGGGACAAAGATTCAGTTTTTCGAGTTCCTGACAGGCAGGTCTGAGATTGTTGATATTTCTGCAGAGGAGCCATCGTCGCTTGCGGACCATGGAGGAGGAGACTATGGGTTGATTCATTCATTTATTTCAGCTGTCGCAGAGAATGATTCTAGCAAGATATTATCTGGTCCTGAAGAAACGCTTGAGAGTCACCTCATGGTCTTTGCGGCAGAGAGAAGTCGGAAAGAGCGAAAGGTTGTTGATTTCAAGATATAGATTTTTGGGATTCCTTAGCATCATAATCGACGATTCTGTCCAAGGTGGCTACAAGTATAGAATGCCAAAGCACTATTGAGAATAAGTGGTGGAAAGATATTGACATCAACTATTCTATGTGCATCTTGCCCAAATTCGATGAACGGAATGACAAGTACTGTGATGATCATATACTCAATCGCTGCTGTAGAGAATGATTCTAGCAAGATATTAGTAGATTCTGAAAAAGCGCTTGAGAGTCACCACATAGTCCATGTAGCAGAGAGAGGTAGAAGAGAGAATACTCAGACCAATCTAGTAAAATCATTCGCCTTTCTAATAGTTGAATGAAAACAAATAAAATAGAGCCTACTTCTGCTCCTTTTTCATAGTCTTCATTATATCCTTTCCACGCAGATAATCTGTTCTTGCGTTTAGATATGCTAGAGTAATGTATTGCTGGTGAATGGCAAAGGTCATTGCAGGAGATAGATAGAAGTTCTTAACAGCACCTATAGATCCTGTGAATCTCTGATCATAATCTTCTTCCCATGCAAGATGGTCACCGATTCTGTAGAAACTACTGAAAGCTAATAGGTTGTATCTCCCAACATTGGCTTTCAATAGCAGAGACACATGTGAATCTTCGGAAAGCACTTTGGTTATTCTGGGCTTGTTTCTTATTATTTCTAGCTTTGAGATAACCAAGAAATACTCAGGCGGTGTCCATATTCGAGGGAACCGACAGACTGGAGGTTGAATAATCTTCTCATTTATGAGTAGGTCGATTCGTCGCTGGACTGTTCTTCGATGAACATTCAGTGATTTTGCGATATTATTTGGATTGACATGAATACCCTTGCCAGACAGAAGAGCCTCCAAAAGATCAACAGATAATTCATCTAATTTCAACCCATTAATTGTGGGGTGAAAACCTAGTTTGAAATTCTCTCTAAAGGTATTAATTGGTGCAGCTGAATCAGACTTTACTATTGCTTTTGTGCTTAGGTAGATAGGATCAGAGGGAATGTAGTCTATTCCCGACCTTGATGAAACCATATCATCAGTCAATGACCGCTCCTTCCACAATTGGTAGTCATAGAGGTCTTTATGCAGCTCAATCATCAACGTATTATATTCTTCCTCTTTGAAGAAGAATGCTGCCCAGATATTAGGATCCAATTCAATCCAAAGGTTAGTCTTGGGATCCCGAGGAAGCCCAATCTTCTCAATGACTAGAAGGGGGTGTTCATTTAGTAGCCAAGGAAATGGTAGAAACGGCCGATCAATTATCTCATGTTGGAGTAGTTGCTCATATCGGGATTGAATTGTGTTTCTATGTTTTCCTAGGAGCTTGGAGAGCTCACTAATGTTGACATCAATACCTTCTCCAGCGCAAACGAGTTTCAGGAGTTCAATATTGATAGGATCATTCAGCAGCGTATTCAATGAACTTACTCCTAGTAGTTCTTTCCACATTCATTTTGAACACCAGATTCCAATCTTATTGGCTCCAATATCGAGTGATACTCACGCCAATGCTAAAATCATGATGTTCAATTCTTTGTGGAATCACCAGATTCCAAGATTTGAATAAAAGCATAGTGACGCAGAAAGATTATGTTTGGAAAATCGAAGATATGTGATAGAATGACCAAACATGTAATTAATAGTGCCAAAAATGTACGAAATAATAAAAAAATATCGCATATATTAGCAGCGTCGAACATGAATAAAGAAGTATTAATATTAACAAAGTTCAATAATAACGCATCCTAATGCCAAATACTTATATTTGATTCATTAATTTTTGTAATTGAGTGATACAAATGTCAGCTATGGATGCCAAAACTGTTCTTAGTACAGAGAGAGTAATTCAAGCTATGGATCAAGTGAATGTATCTTCTTTTCTCGACTCTTGGGGCCCAGAAGAGGTCATACAGGTCTACGATCCAATTACCCAAATGCAGGGAGTTCTGGTCATCGACAATACAGCATTGGGTCCTGGAAAGGGAGGCATAAGAATCTCTTCAACAGTGACACCTTTAGAAGTCTTTAGACTGGCAAGAGCGATGACTTGGAAGTGCTCTTTAGCAGGTATTCCTTTTGGAGGCGCTAAGTCGGGTATTCGAGCCGATCCTTATACTATTAATAAGTTGAAGTATGTAGAGGAATTCGCGAGAAAAGTCGCACCATCAACTCCTTCGCGATACATTGCTGCCCCCGATATGAATGTTGGAGAGAAGGAGATAGCTACTTTTGTGGACACAGTTGGAGATTTACAAGCAGCCACCGGAAAACCGAGCAAGCTAGGAGGAATTCCTCACGAACTAGGAACAACAGGATTTGGTGTTGGGGTTGCGCTTGAAACAGCATTTGAGATGATAGGTGATTCTATAGGCCTTCCGAGCGATTTAGCAGATACGAGGGTTGTCATACAAGGTTTCGGCAATGTAGGGCTATGGATAGCTAAATACCTCGAGAACAAAGGAGCCAAGATTGTAGCCTTGAATGATTATTGGGGTACTATATACAACATTGAGGGTATTGATATCAGCAAGGCTGAAAAACACGCATATGCTACAAGTGAGAAGTCATCAATTAAGAACTACAAACAAGGAACTGTACTTGGAAGAGATGCTATCCTTGGGATTGATTGTGATATCTTTGTACCTTGTGCAGTTGGCGACGTGATAAATGAAGGTACATGGCCTTCCATTAAGGCCAAAATGATTGTGGAAGGCGCAAACAATGCAACCAGGCCGATTTCTGAGAGACAACTCTTTGAGAATGGAGTGGTTATTATTCCAGACTTCTTGGCCAATGCCGGGGGTGTCATTGGGTCATATGTTGAATACAAGAATGGCAATGAAGAAGAAGCATTCGCTATGATAGAATCCAAGATTAAGAAGAACACTGAACTTGTAGTAAGAGATGCTATGGACCGAAAACTCACTCCAAGGCAAGTAGCCTTAGAAATAGCACAAACAAGAGTGTTGGATGCAATGGAAAAACAGGGTAGAGGTCGCCAATAAATATGGTAGGTAAACTGGATGAATTCGCCGCGCCAATCCTTCCAATTATATGGGGTAGTCTGAGAAATCTGTTCGATTTCGAGAAGATAGAAATCCCTTGTGGTGTTAGACTCGTCGGAAGTGTGCGCGGCGATTTTCCAGTTGATGCCTACTCCCCTATTTTTCTTGAGATTTCCAAGGAACTTGGTAGAGAGGATTTGTCTGGCAGGTTTGGTTCTGCAGTAATGAATGACGAACCGAAAGTCTACGACAATGTATGGTACCCAGCAAGAACCATACCATTGCCCATCTATGAAAATGATCCAGAACTAAGTTATGAAGGATTACGAGATGGTTATTGTCAGTTATTGAGTGGTTGGTTCAATTCACCTATTCCGGATAACTTGCCTTGTGCAGCCGTAGCTGTTAAGACTCGAGGTAATTACTGTGCTGAAAGAGAGGCGCAATTGATTGTTGTCCTGCTATTATGGCCAAATAATTCAGCTCGGCTTCTGTTTCTAGAATTTTTCGAGGGGGCCGTAGAGGACTGTATCTCACCAGAATGGTACCTCAGTGTGTCTAAGCTGATGTCAGTTTCTGTGGCAATGCAAGAAATGAAGAGAACATACAATCACCTTCCAGAATGGGATAGACCTAACTCAACAGTATCTATCAAACCACTGTTCTTAGAATCTGCTCTTACAAATGGGAGAAAGGAGAACAGATTTGAAAGTCATTGGAAGTATGAATGGATTTACAATGAAAGAAAAAATCTGCTGATTGACATGAATGTGCTACTTGATGATCTATATGCCATTCTACTACAATCATTGTAGTTTTTTCATACTTTTCTTTTTGGCTGCTAACGAAACCTGATTGAGTACTCCAAGTGGGCGTGATTGGCAGAAAACCAGTAGTTTTACAATGTTATACACATTTTTTTCAGACGAATCAAAGAAAGGCGATCTAATTTGGACGAGGTAATTGCAATAACACAAGAAACATAGAATGGTTTCAATCGGCAGTAATTCAGAATGTAGATTTTTTCTCGATCAGGTATGGAACATAGTCTGTTGCTTCTACATCCTTACCAAGCATTCGAAGTAATGTTACAATCTGTCCTCGATGGTACGTCGCATGATTGATGATATTGAAAATCATCTCATCTTGACGAATCATTGCATCTCCAGATCCAATCGATACTGTTGTTGCATCAAAATTATTTTTGTGAATCAAGTCCATTATGAGTTCATTGAAACGATTGATATGTTCAAACAAATCTTTCCGCGACAGTTTATCTAAATCAACTTTTTCATGTTCTAGGCCTACCCATCGTTGGTACCAATGGGAATGGCCTAATGCCATGTGGAGATATCGGTCTCGAATGCTACCACTATATTCATTGAACGTGCAGCAGAACTCCTCTTCTGTAAGCTCCTTCACAATTTTCCAAATCTTCATGTCTGCCCAGAGAGTGTAATCGCCCATCCTTTGTAGCAGTAACATAAGACGTGCCTGATGTCAGTCTACTTAAACCAAAGGGCCAGCGCAATCGATGCGAATACAATACACAGGAATTCTTCTTACGATGGGGATTCCTCAAGAAGCCATAGACAGATTTTCAACATAAGCCCCCATTCTGAGTCAGGATCAGAGAACGTATCCCATAAGTCGGTCCCGTCATTCATATTCCCCTCTTCATATTCTGGGTGCGGACTTGAGAGAAACACTGTTCCATTTCCATATTTGAAGGCAATCATTGAGGGCAACCCTGTATCAGTATAGGTGCAGATTGGAATTATGTCCGTCATGTCTTCTGTTTCAAAATATCCTGATGATTCGTAGAAGATAATATACGAATCTGGTTCGTCGCTCAAATCAGGACCAGTTGATTCTCTATTAACATCCATCTCAAGAAGCCAGGTACCGGTCCCATTACAGTCGGACCAGATTATTCCTTGGAAGAGACCAAGCCGTAATCCAGTAGCATAGGTTGCGCCACCACCAATTCCGAAATAAGATCCTCCTTGAAGAATAAACTGCCGAACGATTTCATAATCATTTAGTATTTCACAACGGTCATCACACCAGCATCCTCCAGGTGCGACAAAGATATCATACGAGGTCAGTACTCCAGATTCAACGTCTTCACTACTGATTACTGTAACATCAGCACCCATCCAACCGAACATGTTCTCAAGTGCTGTTTGGCTTGCAAGAGTCGTTCCCCGGTCATCATAGATTGCGACCTTCACTCCTGCCAATGGTTCAGATAGAGATGTAGCTATGTAGTAAATTGAGGGTGCAAGAATTACAATGGTGATAATGGCAGCGATAATAAGTTTCTTTTCTCTTGTGTATGGACCCATCTCATCACAAGCTTTTAGATATCTACATTCTATGTGCACATTCTTTATACAAAAGGTGCATCATCAAAGCAAGTTTGGCATAGGTTCAATGTCAGGAGTTAGAGCGATGGAAAGTGATATTTGTATCGAAAATCATCGTACCTATCTCTTGCTCAGCAAGTCATTCATCCGCGAATTCAGAGAAGGAAACAAGATTACGCGATGAGAAATACTTATTGCAATTAGGGGGTCTTTTAGCAAATTCGGAGGCGTGCAAATTGACAAGTGTATGCGTAATCGGGATTTATGTAGATGACATGGATAAAGCTGTGGAATTCTACTGCGAGAAACTTGGTTTCAAGGAAGCTCAAAGATACAATGACGGTTGTATTGTGCGTCTTGAGAATGACGGGCCACCACTCATCCTTGAGAAAGTTGAGAAGCAAAATAAAATTGAATATCCAGGCAAGTCGCAAATTGTGCTTGGTATTGAAACTGACAACATAGAGAAAGCTGTTAGAGAGATGAGAAACAAAGGAATTGAGTTTCTTTATGACAGCCCGCAGGCATTTGTTGCAGGATTTTCAATGGCAATGAGAGATCCATCTGGAAATGTTTTGGAGTTGCTTCAGTTCAATAAGGAATGAAAAGCGCGAATTAGGATTCAATAATCAACCTGATGTTTTCTAGTAAAATCATTCGCCTTTTCTGCCCAAAAAACTATTTCACGGCTTTATGAATGGCAACAATACCGAAGTTCATTGTTCTGTAGCTGACTTTGGAAAATCCTGCCTCATGAAGAATCACTGACAACTCCTCTGCTCCAAAGAAACCTTCAACTGAATGTGCTAGATATGCATAACCAGTCCGTGAACCAGAAATTAGTCGCCCAAGCGTCCTAACAATCCTCTTTGTATATAGATGGTATGCAGCTCGGATTGGTATGCACTTTGGTTGGCTGGTCTCAAGATTGATGAATCGACCCTCTGGTTTCAAGACACGATGAAACTCTTTGAAGAATCTCATTAATCGTACACGATTGCCAGTGATGTTCCTCGTAGCAAACGAGATTACTATTAGATCAAATGTGTTGTCGAGAAAAGGAAGTCTGGAGGATTCAGCAAGAGAAATGGATGTTTTTTGAAGTTCTGATTTGATTCTGGCTTTTGAAACCATGGGAAAAGAAAAATCACTAAGAACTATTCTGGTACTTGGACTAGCATACTTCTGAAGGTTGACTGCCATTTCTCCAGTTCCACTACAGACCTCCAACCAGAGTGTACCACCATCAGCTGTCGCAATTTGAGAGGCTCTCTTTCGCCAAGGGATGTCTAAACCAAAGGTAAGAGTATGATTCACTAACTCATACTGATTTGCCACCTCTGAAAATATCTTGAGAAGTCCTTTGCTCATCAGGTATGCACCCATTAGTCGAAAAACCACATTCTAGGAGACAGATTTGAGTGTAACATGGTGTCTGTTGATAATGTTGACCATAGAGGCTAATGCAATTGACACATATTTTATTTTTCCAATTCTTTCCCGATAGAAAAGGCATCGGCCACTTTCTCGCCAAGAGTCCAGTACCAACTAGGTGGTTGTGTATAGACGAGCTGATTGATTTTCTTCTGATCTAATTTTCCATCAGTCATGTATCGTTCTTCAGAATAGGTGTGTTTGACCTCGCCAATGATTAGATCTCTATCAAGCATTTCAATAATCTGAAAGACCGTCAACTCAAAACATACTGGACACTCCCTGATCATTGGAACATTTTCTAGTTTGCCATAAAACACATCAAACAATTTTGACTTGTCCACATTCTGTCCAGAAGTGATCCCACAATAATCAAGTTTCACGACAAGATCAGCTCCAGGAATATTGATACTGAATTTTCCCTGTTCTCTGATTCCCTTACCTGTATACCTATTCTTCCTGAGAGACATTAACCACATATGTGGTTTGAAAGAGATACGAGTCAGCCATGCCAAGTTCATGAAATTAGGTTTTCCGTCGACTATTGCTCCTACAAGTACAGCCGGTTTGGGAAATGGCGCAAATCCATTATCAATCTCAATTTTTTCCATAACAAACACCTCTTGATTTGCATATGTAAATCGAAAAATATGATGTATTTAGTCTGACTCTCAACGCATTATGATTATCTATTCAACAACCTCTAATCTGTTTCTTAGTACAATAATGACAGTGATTGCATCAAATGCAACTATAATCATAATGAGGAGAAAGGGTAGTTGAGAAATGTAATATGACGCAATATCGAATTGCTCAGTTCGATTGTAAGATGTCCACTCAAATTGAACAAAACATGCATCACTTGGATAGACTGTCACAATGAACCAACTTCCACACTTGACAAAAATAAAACTACTATCATATAGTCTCATGTCTCCAACCTCCGTGCCACGTACATAGAAATCTGAAGACACGTTTGTTGTTACACTAAGTAATAACCACTCACGGCGTCCTGTCCCAATACTGATTCTAAGATATGTATCTCCTTCTATAACATCAGATCTTGAACCTGTGCTATTCCCGGGTGGAAATCTGATAGTTGCGACCGAATAGAGTGCAAGAATGGAAGAAGACAGAGTTATGACTAACGCAAGTATTACCATTACTTTGATTCTTGTTCTGAAATGAAAGAAATGCTGCGTTTCTTTCTTTGCACTCCGAACCGTTTTAATCTGCACATCATACTAAGAGGGGCATCTCTGTTTTGAATTTGCTTCCGAGCTTAGCTTCGTGTGTTTTCAAGTATTACCAGCAAGAGGGCCCAATTTCATGATCCAAACTCCATCATTTGTAAGGCCTTCTGGAAGAATGATAGCAACAATTCCAGCTATGATGAGCAATATTCCGATTACAGCGAACAGCAGAGCAAATGGGGAAAAGCCGGATATTGAGGTTTCAACACCCGAATAAGAGGATACTATTAACATGGATAATGAAAGAATGAATACAACCAGCAAAATTGAGAGACCCAAGTATAAAACTGCGCGCCCATACCTCTTTCTCGTTGATTGTTTCTGAGGGACAGGTACTTCCTGAGAGGACTGCATGTATTCACCTGCAATCATTTACTCATAGAATCTATTAATCTTTTAGCAATTTCTTTGATTTCATTAAGATACCTTTTCATGCATTGTTCAATTCGATTAGCCTTGGGATTATCTTCTATGTTCTATGGTCCGCAGCATTCAAAGCCATCGTCAATAAGAAAGCAGAATCATCAATTTGGATGCATCAGAACGGCGAATGAATAAGGTTGGACTTCAATCAAGTATTCCATTGACTTCTCAAAATGGCTAAAATTAGCTTCCAGTAAAAGAGGAGGATTTGCTACCATCACTTCAATTTACTTGATATTCTCCCAACCTGAATTCCAACATATATTATTGCAAGAGTAAGAGCAATCAAACAAGCAAGTATGAATTGTGTTGACCAATCAATCGTTGTTGAACCAAATCCTGCCAGTGCGACGTATCCCAGGAGTCCTACTGAAAAAACTAGTACAGCATTTCCTGCATAGTCTATCTCAATTTGCTTATCATCATTGGTGGAATTGTCCATTTAATTTCCCTCCAAGAATGACAGAACGCAGAAAGGAGTTAAACATATTCTTGATTCAACTGATTCGAGCATAATAATGCAAGAAAAAATAGACAACAAAGGATGGAAGTACTCACAAAACCCTTGGACAACTCTAGGTACTGCGTGGACACACTTTCAGTCTGCACGCCTCGGACATTAGTACCGGTGAGCTGAACACCTCGGCGAACCTTGGTGCTTACACCCCCGGCCTATTTACCTCGTCTTCTACGAGAGTCCTCGTTCCCGAGCCTTGCGTTGCTGTCACCAGCCCCACACTTCGTCTCAGACGGCAATCACGCAGATTGCTCACTCTGGCGATATCGCTCGGCAAATGGATGTCTATTTTCAAGTCTGGCTTCACGCTTAGATGCATTCAGCGTTTATCCATTACGACTTAGCTACTCCGCATTGCCTTGTCAGACAACGGATACACCATAGGTCGCGGCGATGTGTTCCTCTCGTACCGACATCCCCTTGCTCTCAGACATCCAACAGCGCCAATAGATAGAAACCAACCTGTCTCGCAACGGTCTAAACCCAGCTCACGTTCGGTTTTAATCGGTGAGCACCCGCACCCTTCGGGCCTTATGCAACCCGAGGATACCAAGAGCCGACATCGAGGAAGCAAGCCGCGCGGTCGATATGAACTCTTGCGCGCGACAACTCTGTTACCCCTGGGGTAAGTTTTCTGTCATCTCAATCACTTACAATTGGCTATATTGAGGTTCGCTAGGCCAGTATTTCTACCCAGGATCCGTTGCTTTTCGGGATCCTGTCAGCCGAGCTTATGCCCTTAATCTCAACGAGACGTTTCCGTCGCCTCTGAGCTCAGCATTGGTCAGGGCTGATCTCTTGTCAGCCCTGTGCCGCCCCAGCCCAACTGCCTATCTGCCGGTGTCCCTAAACTCACTAGGTCTAGGTTAGCTCGGTCAGCACAAACGGTCAGTGTTACAACTTTGCATTCACACATCCCGGAGAATGTGCTTCAACGCTCCTGACTACGCTCTGCGTCGGCACCAGCCGAGCAACGACAGACTGCGTAGTAAACCTCCGCAGGGACTTCTCTTCCCATTGGCGCTACGTACACTGTTCGGTACGGTGTAGGTTCACCCAGTTCCTCCTGGGGACAGTAGGGACCTCATTGCTCCCTTCATGCACGTCGGCATTTAACCGACAAGGCATTTGGCTACCTTAAGAGACTCATAGTTAGTCCCGGCGTTAACCCGTGCTTCGACCCGTTCCCGAGCTTTAACATACGGGCACAGACCAGGATTCACTGACTGTACTAACGCTTTCGCGCTCGCAGTCAGCTATGTTTGTATTAAACAGTTGGGACCCCTTAGTTACTAAGACCTGGAAAAGCTTTCACTAATCCAGGCACAGCATATCCCGAAGTTACGCTGCTAATTGGCCGATTTCCCTCAGGTAGGAGTGACCTGGATACACCTTGGCCTTCTCAGCCAGGGAACCTGTGTCGGATCTGGGTACGGACTCGGAAGATCCTTCTGCACTCGTTTTTCAAGGTCACCAGGAATGGGCCTAACAGATGTCCGACCACCTGCTATTCCACCTTTCGCCTGCTTCTCACTATTACAGTACTCAGCACGCTTATAGTGTTAAACACAGCGACAGCTGTGCAAGGCTTGTCCAGATGAGTCACAAGTGCAGCTTTGCGTTGCCGCGAATCGTACTTCCGAGGTTCAGGAATATTGACCTGATTCCCTTTCGTGACGCTCGAATTACGACGCCACTTAGGATCGACTAAGCTTCGGCTGATGACGCATCGCCGAAGAACCCTTTCCCTTTCGGTGACATGGATTCTCACCATGCTTCGCTGTTACTACTGCCAGGATCTTCAAATCCGGACGGTCCACGGGACCTCACGGCCCCACTTCTACCCAACCGGATCGCTCTGCTACCGGATCACACAGAATCACCCGTGTGCCGTATGGTCTCGGTGACCAGATTTAGCCCCGTCCATTTTCAAGGCCGAGAGCCTCGGTCTGTGAGCTGTTACGCTTTCGTTCGGGGATAGCTGCTTCTAAGCTCACCCCCAGACTGTCTTGGGCTCTCGACGCCCTTCTTCACCGCACTTATCTGGTACTTAGGGACCTTAACCATACTCTCGGTTCTCCCCATCTCGGCCTGCTGGGCTTACCCCAGGCACCCGTCTCTCGCCGTCTACGGTTCATGCAGCTTCGGAGTTTTCAGGATGGTGAAGGGCTTGACGCCCCCCGGGCACATCCGAAAGTGCTCTACACCACATGATACCTCGAGCGAGGCTTGGCTGCGACCAACTTTGCAGAGAACGAGCAATCACCAGTCTAGATAAGCCTTTTACCCCTACGCTCAGCTCAAAGGAGAGAGTTGCACGTCATAACCCACTCGGGCCTCCACCGAGCTTTCGCCCGGCTTCACCCTGGCCAAGCCTAGATCGACTGGATTCTCGTGTCATGGGAGTGACTTCGCGCACTTTCACACGCTGCCCCTCACCCGAAGGCTGCGGGCATATTGGTTTCCCTTCGTTTACGGCTCTTCGCCTTATCCTTGCCACGCCCATGAACTCCCTGGCCCGTGTTTCGAGACGGATGATGCTGATTCGATCCACTCGAGTCCTACAACACAATCACTCATGCTTCGTTCCTCGAGTATCTCATCTTTTAATCAGCATCCTTTGAGTAAACCAGTGGTTTCAGGTGCTTTTCACCCCGCTTCCGCGGCACTTTTCAACTTTCGCTCGCGCTACATAGTTTTCTATCGGTTTGGCTGAGTATTTAGGCTTCGCAGATTGTACCTGCGACGTTCACGCGAGAAATCCAACCCGCGCTACTCTGGTTCCACAAACATACCGGCATCTTACGCCTACGGGGGTGTCACCCTCTACGCCATGTCGTTCCAGACAACCTCGGCTTCGTATGCTTAGGCAATTGTTCGTGATCCTAACACCACATCCCCCTGTACTCGTCGCACAGGGATTCGGTTTGGCCTATTCCCCTTTCGCTCGCTGTTACTTGGGGAATCACAGTTGTTTTCTTTTCCTGCCCGTACTAAGATGCTTCAGTTCCGAGCGTTCCCAATCCGAGAATGACCCCGGATCCATATGGGGTATTAACCCATATGAGGAAGTCCCATTAGGGTACCCGCGGATCAAAGACTTCATGCGTCTACCCGCGGCATATCGCAGCTTGTCACGCCCTTCTTCAGCTAGCCAACCTAGTCATTCACCACTGGCCGTATAGCGAAATTGCGGACCTAGTCATGTGTTGACACAGTATTACCTGTTGTCCACAAAATCTGTGAACATGATCGATTGTTTACCAATCATGCCAAGGAGTTTTGTAATAACTTCGTATTTACGTTAGGTGTATATCCTATCGTTCTCGGTCAGTGTACTTCCATCCTCTGCAATCACTGCATTAACTTCTATCGGTGCACGGCACCAAAGCTAGTGCATTGACGGTCCTTCATCGGAAATGGCACCGATTTGATAGCCTGGTTCCGATGAGCCTTCATTCAGTGATTAGAAATTACTGAACTCCGGACCTAACTTAGCACGCATCGATAAATCGATGTGCGCTCCGGCAGCCTGCTTGGCTGACGATTTAAAGCTTGCTATGCGTCGAGGGCATTTCTGTTACCAGTATGCCAGAATCAGTCTTCGGCAACCCTTTCATAGCCGCCGGACAATACTATCTCTGCTCGACAAATGCACACTAAAATGCCAGAATTTCCGTATAAAGCTTCCGCCATATGCACATGTTAAAAACAGGTTATAGAAGCGGTTCTAGACCTATGGAGGAGATAACACCTGATTCTGGAGTTCGATGAGCTTAGAGATACCTCTCGATGCCACATCAAGCATCTCATTCAAAACTTCTCGTTTGAAGGTACTACCCTCTCCAGTGCCTTGAACCTCTACAAATTCGTTTGCAAGCATTACAATGTTCATGTCAACATCGGCTTGTGAGTCTTCAAGATAACAGAGGTCTAGGAGAATTTCATTATTTACAATTCCGACACTGACGGCGGCTACGTTGTCAATAATTGGTTTCTTTGTGATAAGCCCAAGATTTACCATGTAGTCCAACGCGTCACAGAGTGCGACAAATGCACCTGTGATGGATGCTGTTCTTGTTCCACCATCAGCTTGGATAACATCACAGTCTATTTTTATCGTGTTTTCACCCATGTTTTTCATGTCTACAGCTGCACGTAATGATCGACCAATAAGCCGCTGTATCTCTTGTGTTCTTCCACTGACCTTGTACCGATTCATGCGTTCATTTGTAGATCTAGGAAGCATTCCATATTCAGCAGTGATCCAACCTTGACCACTACCATTGAGCCAACCAGGAACTCCTGTTTCTACGGTTGCAGTACAGATCACTTTTGTTTCACCTGTAGTAATCAATACTGAACCTTCAGGATGTTTTAGATATCCTCTCTTGAATTCGACAGGTCTGAGTGCATCGTTTGTTCTTCCATCGGCTCTGGACATCTCACAACCTCTTTTCTTGTGTTAGATTTCGAGTATTAATTAGTGTCGGGCAACATATCAGATACTTTTTTTGAGTGTATGTCCATCAAAAAGAGTAGTGGCCCAAATTGCTGAGAACTGGAGGATTAGTTTTAGCATGAAAGATGTTCAAAATCGTTTCAAAACAGCGCTAGATGACACAGTTAAAGAATGGAAGAGTCACGAAAAAGTAAGAGGAATCTTCGTCTATGGTTCATTTGCAAAGGGAACAGCCACCGCAAATTCGGATTTGGACATCTCTATAATCTGGGATGCTGACGAAGCACCAGTACGACTCATGTCTACTCATAAAGAAGTCCGTATTGATATGGTCTTCATGACAATTGGAGAAATCGAAGAGGTCCTCTCTCGCACTACTAGTGATGTGTTCAGAGTATCAGAGGTCGTCAATAGATTTCAAACTTCGCGCATCATACATGATCCAAAAGGTATGCTGAAGAAGTGGCAGAAAAGCGCAATGGAATATTCATGGCCAAGTGGAACAATCAGCGAAATGAGGAGAGCCGCGCTTGAGCTTCTATCTCGAGCGAAGAGTTTTGTTGAAGAAAATGATTATGCTAGTGCAATCTATGAGATGCGTGAGGGGCTCTTCCAATTCGGTCGAGTAATTTTGATGTCAAATAACATCTTCACAGTACTTAGGCCAGCTGAGGTGTTAATAGAAATACGAATGCTCGATCCTATGACATATCAGCTCTTTCTTCGGACATACAAACTTAGAGGACTAGACGAATCCAAGCTTCTCGTAATTCTTGAAAAATTAAGAACGTGGATTGAGAGAGCAGAAGAACGACTTGAAAACTCTGAGGAAACTAGTCTAACTACACAGACCACAAGATTACTTGCACAAGCTCAGAGACAATATCATGGATCGCTCAATCTTACATATGGAGGAGATTATGAGCTCGCCACATTAGAGATGAGAGAGGCAGCCAATACGCTTGGAAAAGCAATGGTAGTTCTCAAAGGAGAATTCAGCCCTGAAAAAACAGGTTTCATTGCCAATCTTAGGGATTCAGAGGCAGAATTCTTCAATCAGATTCTTGTCGAATATGGAGCATATGATATCCAACCTGCAGAGATAAGCCGTATCATTAACGAAGCCCAGTTTCTTGCACACCGTACTTGATTGAATAATGATAGACGGTTAAATTGATTAGACTCAAAATAGTGATGACCAATCGGTGGTCTTCATGCCCGAAAAAAAAGTTAGGATTCTCAAGCTTCTCAGTGTCGCACTAACACGAGAAAAACAAGTCATACTCCTAGAAGAATTAAAGCGATACTCAGCAGCAACAAATTGGGTTATCAAGACCATTCTCAAAAACCTCCTGAGAAGTCCTGCTAGAATAAAAGAGGCAATTGAGGATACATTTGTGAAGGAGTATGACAATAGAGCGGTCTATCTTGACAATGTCATAGCATCTGCTCGAGCAGAGATAGCGAAACATACCAAATTGGCAATGACAATACGGAGCATGAGAGAAAAGACTCCGTTTTTCCGGTCTGGAAGATTGATTTTGTCTCAGCCAATTATCAAGGTTGGAGATAAGGCAGTAGTACTCAAACTAATGGATAGAACTGAAATTGCGATACCATATGATAAGCGAAGTAGGAACCGGCTTGCACCCGAAATAGATTCAATTCTCAGAGGAGAACCAAGAACACCTGATACATCTGGTATAATGCAACTCAATAAGAGGTATGAACGAATTCGGCTAACATGGAATAATGAGGGATTCGTGGACATCGATATCAGAGCTTTCCTACCTGAGAATGATGACGTTGGCTTATAGAAATTAGACTATATACTCCATGAAGTCACGGTCCCTGCGAAATCAGCTGAAAACACTACTTCATTTTTTGGATCCCATTGAACTGCGGTGATTCCTGACAAAAGAGACCCTGTTGAGATTTCCTTGAGGCTATTCAGAGACCAGATACGAAGTGTACGGTCCCAGCTTCCCGATGCGAGTCTCTCTCCTGTAGAATCAATGGATAGTGAGCTGATGATATCTGAATGGCCAACCAATTCTTTCATTTTAGTAGGATTTTCAATGTCTATCAACAAAATTTTACCACTACGTAGGCCTAAAGCAAGTTTTGAACCATCAATATTCGTAGCAATGGCACGTATGTTTTCTTTAATCCGACTCAACTGAAATTCGACTTCATATGAGCTCATATCCCATATTTTGCATTCCCCATCTAATGATGAAGTCACAAGTTTGGAGCCTTCTTTGATGAAGGCAAGACCGGTGATGTCAGTCCCGTGAGCTTGGAGATTCCTCATGGACTTAAGTGTGTTCAGAGAGAATACCTTGACCTCACCGTCGCGCGATCCTGCTGCTCCTTTTCCTTGGTCTGGAGTGGTTGTTAAAGACTTGACTTCAGACCCATGTTTAAGGATAGTGGGTTCTTCTGCACCTTTACTCTCCCATAAACGAGTAGTATTATCCCAACTGCAAGAGAGAATCTTATTTCTATCACCAATGAAGAGTGTTGCAGATATTGCTCCTTCATGACCGGTAATCGTATTCTTGATTTTCCCAGATTTTGTATCAACAACGAAGATGTTCGCGTCAGTATTTCCGCATACTACATATCGACCCTTGGAATCAATAGAGAGACAGGTGAGTGGAAACAATAGACCATTTTCTTGACGAAATAAAATTGTCTTCTCCAATCTGAATCACCGGAAGAGAGCCATCTTGTAAATCATTCGCAGCGGATGTTTAAAAGCTTGTAACATCATGCTACTTTTTCAGGTGCCGATAAACCAAAACTATGAAAATCAATGGAACAATGATGAGAGCTACGTAAAAGAGATATTGCGTATCCAAAGGAAAAGTGATATTTCCTGCAACCTGTTCGACAACGAATGTTTCCAAGACTCTGCCAACTATCTCTAGACTTTCAGCACTACATTTGTCCGGGGTGTCTGCAAGAGTGTGCCATGAATCTGGAAAAGGGTAATGAATCAAATCCACTGCGGGGATGCGAGCGATAAGGAATGGGCTATGATCATCAGTGATTCTAGCACCTATAGTATCAAGAAAAGTATCATTATAGCCCATCTGGCTCGCTATTGACCATATAGCATTCTGCAATGATGATGTCGAGCTGCTTTCACGAGGGATGATAAGATCAGAATCTCCCACCATATCAACTAAAATCATCGCGCGAATCGATTGCCTTCTAGAGGTATTGAGCGTGGACACATAATATGTTGAACCCTGAATCCAATCCCAGCCATCAATTCCGCCCGAGTCTTCTGCATCAAAAAACACGAGTTCAACTGTAGATCGAACAGAAACGGGTAGAATACGAGCTAATTCCATAAGAACTGCAGTCCCACTCCCTCCATCATTTGCTCCAAGAACTGGCTTCGTTCTATTTAGTGGATCTGGATCTGCAGAAGCCTCAGGACGTGTATCGTAGTGCGCTCCCAGAAGGATGACTGCGTTTGTCGAGGAATTCCATGTAGCAATAATGTTTGTACATAGTGTTTCCCGATACGTAAAGTTCTGAAGGGTGACGTTCCAGCCAAATGACTCGAGCGTTTCTTGAACATAGGTCTTGCACAGAGTTAGATTTTCAGATCCAGGCGGCCTTGGTCCGAAGGAACATTGTTCTAAGAGAAAATCATATGCGCTAGCTCCATCAAATGTTGGAGTATGGGTGATTTGCGCATTTACGAGTGTTGTGAATCCAGATAGTAGGATGATGACGACTGCGATATATCCAAGGGCTCTCATTAGAATTGTTGACAGTTTCAACCACCTAAGAAGGTTTTCAGTGAGAAGAGAGAATCCTTGAAAGAATGACTTGTTGGAGAATATGAGGCAACTGCCTTGGAAGACTCTTCAAGACAACATAAGGGATATCTGCATATCCCATCTCTCCACGGGCTATCATTGCCATCACATCCGAAGCTAATTTGTATCCGTTAACACTCGGAAGGATTTTCTCAGCAAAGGATGTTCCTTTGGATCCAGCCCATGCAGCCATTTGAAAATTCGCAGAAAACTCTTTTCTGCAGAGGGCATGGTATTCAGAGAGCTGAGTTGCATCATACCTACCATCCTGAAGTGCATTGTCAATCACATTGGCTGCAAAAATTCCTGATTGCATCGCATATGCAATACCTTCACCCATCATCGGGTCAACGAATCCTGCAGCATCTCCAACGAGAATAGCCCTATCGGCGACATTTTCACTTCCTAGTCCGTCACCGCCCAGGAAACACGTGCGTCTCTTGTCCAAGAGAAGAGGTATCCCTAATCTTTTCTCCAACTTCTTATGGAATCGATCAAAGATTGGACGAAGAGCGCGCATATGCACTCCTGAACCTGCAACTCCGACGGCCAAATGTTCTCGCTTTGGAAATATCCAACCATAACTGATTTTGTCCTCAGCAGGTATTATTTCAAGAATAGAGGGATTGCCATTCATCGCCCTTTCCACTCCATCAGCACCAACATAGAAATCTGATTCCATTCCAAGCCCAACTTTTGTTAGGTCCTTCCGTAGCGGACGCAGTCCAAGAGACCGACTCACAACAGAGTTTACACCATCAGCACCAATGAGGAATTTGGATCGGAATTCACGACCATCCTTGAGGCGCACCAGAGCAGAATCATTCGAAGTCCTTGCATGTACAACAGGTGTATTTTCCATTAATTCTGAACCCGCATTAACAGCTCGTTTTGCTAGATATTCATCGAACCTATCTCGGAAGACGGTGATTCCAATCATTTTGTCAGAGATGAATTCGGATTTTATGCCATTAGGCAAAGAAAATCTTAAACCAAATATTCGCTGCTCCACAAGGGCATGTGGGAGGCATCCTTTGAGAATCCTGATTCCACGATACATCACTGCACCTCCACATGCCTTCTCTCTTGGAAGGGGACTCTTCTCAAGTAACAATGTAGTTAGTCCTTGCTTTGAACATTCATATGCAGCGATAGAACCTGCGGGTCCTGCTCCGACGACCACCACATCGTAGGTCAAATAGCACCATAACCTCCTTTAGAACAGATCTTTCTATAAACAAATGAGTTCCAGGTTACACGATTATTAACTATGAACCTTGAGCGCTAATTAGTCTTGGCATCAACATTTGATGAAACTGAAAGAATCGCTCGCTCCTTCGTCATCAACCCCAAGTTTCTTTCGTATAATTGTCTCATAATCAGGATTAATCTCATACCCTATGGAGTTCCGACCTAATTCTCGTGCAACTCGTAGAGTCGTTCCGCTACCGGCGAATGGATCAAGGACTGTATCGCCTAGAAATGAATAGAGCCGTATACATCGACGCGGAAGCTCTTCAGGGAACGGTGCAGGGTGTTGTTCAGTTTTAGCTGAAGCTGGTTGAAAATCCCAGATAGAATTCTGTACCCAGTTTGTGAACTCGTCATGTGTGATCGCAGACATCTCCTTTCTCTTTTTATCTACAGGAGGCCGCTTCCCACTCTTGGAGAAGACGATAATCCATTCATAGGGATATGATGCTAATAGGTTAGGAGGATACGGGTATGACCCCCACGAACTGAATCGTACTGCTTTCCGCTTGTCCCAGATATACAGAGAATGAAAGTACATGTTGCCGAGGGAATTCATGAATGCCTCTAGATCTGTTAGGACTGGTTTTGTGAGCCTGCGATTAAACTTCGAAACAGTTCTTGGAAGGAGTATTGGCATTATATCAACTATTAGCTTGCCATCTGGCACAAGAGTCCTCACGCATTCTCTGAACACTTCACAGAGAGAATCGAGATATTCATCATAAGTCGAAGAAGATTGGCCAATGGCATCTTTATGCCCATAATCTTTGAGTTGCCAATAAGGTGGAGATGTGACAATCAAGTGTACGGACTCATCAGGAATTAGGTTCATATTGCGACTGTCACCAATCACCACAAGATGGTTTGTCATTCTACTTTCGACCTCCGAAACTCAAGTCCCATACAATCACTTGTTCCTTTCTTCGAGTTGCATTTATTTTATCCCAGAGACCGCTTGCTGTCTTCGTGTACTCGCGTTCTACTATATAGGGGTCAGCCCAAGGTGCTATATTAGAAAAGAAATCGGAACCACGGACTAATTTCCCATGTACCATTCGATTTCCAACGACAAAGATAATGATTGACTTGTCATGCACAACTTGGTCGAGGGCAAGTAAAGCCTCGCGCATTTCTTTTTCATAGGTCGAATATCGTTGGATTAACCCATCACGAATTTTGCTTCTGTCTATCCCTAGAATTTCCATTACCAGCTTTGTATAGTACCCGGTATAATCCAGAGCATCAAAGTAGGGAGGGCTTGTGTACACAACATCGATGGAATTTGATGGAATGATTTCATTGATTGCTCGTGTATCATATGAATGAATTTTGACAGATGGTGTTCCCTTTACGAAATCAATATGTTTTCGCACCTTTCGAATTAGCGTGGTAAAGAAATCTATCTGTCGAAGAGGGGGATTGATTTTTCCAATCGATGTTGATGTCCACAGCCATCCATTACAAGCTCTCGCTGCAAGGCATATTGCCCCGTAGAAGCATGCTAGAAGGAAAGGGGAGAAGCTGTCAGAAATAGATAATATCCTCATAATCTGCTCTGCCGTAGTTTCATGAAAATACTCAGCAGGAGCTGAAGGCATAGGAGAAGCAAATGGGAGAGATCGAGCTTTCTTTATTGAATATTCAAGATGAGTGAGTGTGAGTTCTTTGTCAATTGGTTCTGTCTTTCCGCGTGATATAATACAAGCAAGGGGATTGTTATCAACTCCTGTAACCTGAAGTCCTCGCAGTTGAGCCTCATAGATGATGGTGCCTGTACCACAGAAAGGATCCAGTAATCTCGAATTTTGTGCTAGTTGTGAGATTACATACGCTGCATCTATGGCGGACATTTTACCCCTATAGGGATAGATACCATGGATAGAGTGCGGATTATTGACTTTATCAAGACATCTGAGGTTAATCTTTCTCTGAGGCCAATGAGCGTTCTCAACCTCTGATTCATTCATAGCATTCACTGAATGGTAATATCTGGCTAATAAGCTGTCCAGTTTGCGTTTAGATGTCCCTGCAATCTTCACATCCGGCTCTCGGTCTCAAGCCTAAACGGCGCATTATTTTACCGCCAGGTAGTTCATCTGGTGAGTCCGCCTGCTTTGATACCTGCATGGTAATGTGACGCCGACCAACTTCTCTGAAACCATATGCCATAATCAACATCTGTGAGGGTATATTCGCCTCATACACTTCGCAGTATATGTCATCAACACCAGATTCTAGAAAGAATGTGGTAGCTCTCTTGATCAATACGGTTGCGACTCCTTTTCTTCTTCGATTGGGGAGAACTCCTATCCCTGTAATTTCACCATAGATAGATGCCGCCTCTTTCTCAATGAAACATGCAATAAATCCAGCATATTGTTCGGCAAATTTGGCAACAAAGATTCCCTCGGGTTCCAGTTTTTTTGCTTCCTCGGCAGTCAAGGGACAAAAAGGATCTGGTGATGCTAGAAAACAGCTATTATAAAGGTCAACAAAAGAGTCGATTTCTTTTATGTCAAGCGGATGTATTTTGATATAGTTTGGAGTTTCTTTGGCAATCCACCTCAATTCCGCCAGCTTCAAGGCTTCTTTTGCTTCCGCTTTCATTATCAAATATGACCTTGATTCTGTAATATTGGGCGATTCAATGTTTTCAGAGGTCATTAATTATGTCCCTCTAAGATTAGGATACTGCCTTGATAACAATGTGTTGCTTTCTGCTAGAATTATGTTTCAAAGACTCTATCGATGGACGCAATAGTTGCCTGTACTGTCTTTTCTATGGCTTCAATTATGAGCGGGTCTTGTTCTCCCGTCTGCTCGGTTTCGTCTTTCTGCTCTCCCTTTTGAGCGCCATGAAGGTTCCCATCGCAAGACAGAATGGATGCAGCATCTAATCCACGTGTCTGTGCAAAAGTGAATACAAGTGAACTCTCCATTTCTACACACTTGACTTTTGCACGGGTCCATAAATCCAACTTGTCATAGATTGGATTTGCGTAATAGATATCGGTTGTCAAGCATATTCCAGCATGCACACGATTAGAGGGAAGAAGTTCGGAAATCTCATCAAAAAGAGCTGCAAACCAAATCGGTGATGCCACAGCAGGATATTCAATTGGGGCATAGTTCAGACTAGCTCGTTCATCTCTGACACAACCTGTGGGAACGACTACATTGCCTGTTATGACTGAGGGATCAATTCCGCCACAACTACCAAGCCGGATTATCACTTTTGCGTCAAGTTTTGCAAGTTCTTCTATACAGATATGAGTCGATGCCACTCCCATCCCTGTGCCCGAAATAGTGACTGGATTGCCTTTCGGCGTATAGGCATGGTATGTCACCAGCCCTCTATATCGGGCGCGTTCTTCAGGATCTTTCATTTTTGACGCAATTACAGGCACTCTATCAGGATTGCCAGTAATAATGACGACCTTCTCAACATCGCCTTCTCCAACTCTTAAATGCGGTTGAACTCTAATTTTCAAGGGATTCACCAGTGCCTTTGAGTTTCTAACACTTACTTTTCACTCTTCGGCTTTAGTAGTTTTTCACTAATCGGAAATTGTTTGAATCCGATGCAGTACGCAGTTGACACAAACCCATTCACCACTAATGAAAAAGGACTTGCCAAATCTCGGTGAAGATGTGTTGCAGCTATTACACCGATTCGCACTAGTAGGATAATTCTCACTAAGGAAAACGAGTAGAAGAGATAATAGCTTGATGTCAGAATGTTCAATCAGCACCTATAGACACTTCCCAATTTTAATCATTAATATCCCTTATTAGGTCCCCACATCGTGATATCCGTCCAAAAAGTAATCCTAGTGCAACAAAGAGATTTATTTAGCGATACGGGAGCGGGGATTGATTCCTAATGATTGAAAACATCAATTTTGAATACTATTGCTATAGATGTGGGAACAAGAATCAACGGATTCTACCATGTCCGAATGCTCCAGATTATCACTATAGTGATCTTCAATGCAGTAACTGCGGGGATGGTACAAGAGTCATCATAAGCCATTGCCCTAGTTGTTCAAGATTCATTTACTGGATAGATGATACGTCAATCCCAGATCTTGTAGTAGGATTTGCCAGATACATGGTTCACAACATGCAAACAATGATTGACAAAGCTGCTCTACAAGGTGCAATCATAGAAATAGACACACCTGACAAGTATCCGATTAATGCCAGCTGCCCGTGTGGAGAGAGTTTCGCAGTAGAAATTCCGATTCCTGATTTAGACTAAGAATCATTTGTATGTTGGTAGCATTTTCAAGTTATTTTCAATTGAATAGAGTTGATGTGCCAGCTTATACTGCAGATTCGAGATTCCACATACATACTTCCTGAAGAGGACAATCGGTGCATCGAGGAGACTTTCTAAGACAAATCATGGCCACTAAATCAATAACGCCCCAGTAAAAAGCCCTGTTTTGGTTCCCTAAGTCAAAAGACTCCATGAAATCCCAAGCTCTTGGGTCATTTGGACCATTAAAGGTCAATCCAAACACTCGAAACATCAAATGGATTGTATTGCCATCGACGAGCGGCATAGGGATGTGATATGCAAAATTCAGAACAGCAGAAGCCACATACTTTCCAACGCCAGGAAGAGTTGTTAATTTGTCAAATGCTTGCGGAATTGAGCCATCATACTCCTCTATTATACTGAGAGCGGCTTTTTGGAGGTGTCGAGCCCTCACATTCTGGAGTCCTAAGGAGCAAATCATTGAGGCAATGGTATTAATGTTAGTCTTGGCAAGCCATTCTGGCTGCTCGAATCGTGTCATAAAATTGAGATAAATCCGAGAAACAGCAGTCGCTGTGGTGCGCCGAAGAAGCATCTCAGCAATTAGCACATGATAGGGGTCAGTAGTAGATCTCCAAGGAAAATTTCTACCATTTGTGTTGAACCATTTGACAATAGAATTTCGTACTGTTCTACGTAATGCTTCAGTAGAGAAACTCCTCATTCACACATCCTCAAGTGCCTTCGAGTTTTTTTCTTATCACATTAATAATCTCTGAAGGATCTGACAGAACCGTAACTCCGTTCATGCTTCGCAACGTATCTACATTCTCTAATTCAATACGACGTGGTTTGATAGTGAATTTTATTCCGTCTGGCCCAGCCGTTTCGACAGGATCCGTGGATTGATCTACAGGATAGACATAGACAGGCGTACTTCCTTTGAGCGTCTGAGCCACTGCATTTGTAATCAATGTATCAGCAATTCCATGAGCAATTTTAGCTGTCGAATTGCCAGTGAGAGGTGCTACGAATAGCAGGTCATACTTGCCAATCTGAAGAGGTCCAGCAATGAAAGGTACATTGGCATTGGTTTCAGTCAAAAGCTTGTCAAAAGACGCTTTTAGACCGTCCCATAGTTTATACCATCTGAATACCTGCTCTCCAGCCTTTGAAACAATCACTGTGATTTTTAGATCCTTCAATTCTTTGAGTTGCAACATGGTTTCTAGAATCTCCTTGATTCTATCACCTGAACCTGTTATTCCCCATACAATTCGAATCACTGTAATCAAAGCTTGTTATATTCGTCTACAGAAATATCTATGCCTGTTTTGTGGCTGACGAATAATTCAAAGAGCAATCAGATATATTCAGAAGGAAAGAATAGAAACAGGATGCGAAAATGTACAGAGCAAGTGTTGGTATCACAACAAGTATGGAATTGAGTGCAACAAATTGGATAGGGCGTAATGCAGATTCACTGGGAGTTGAAGGAATATGGGTGGGAGAAGATATCGGACTAGGACAAGAAACTTCCATTCTCACCGCATCGCTATTAGAGAACACAACAAATGCTAGAGTTGGAACTGGCATAATCCCAATATCAGTTCATAATCTCTCAACGATTGCCCGAACCGCACTCACCTTGCAGGAGCTTGGACGTGGGAGATTCGTTCTTGGAATAGGACTTGGGGGAATTCAAGATCTGCAAAGGCTAGGAAAACAAGTAGAAAGGCCTGTTAGTGCACTACGAGATGCAACACTGTCTCTGAAACGTCTATTCAATTCTGAGTCTGTGACTGTGGAATCGGAACTGTTCACTCTTACAGACTACAGCTTACGGATCAGTCAATCAATTGAGATTCCAATATTTTTTGGAGTCCGTGGGCCCCAGATGTTGAAACTCGCCGGGAAGATAGCTGATGGAGTCATCCTCTCAGGACCTCAGGAGTATTTACGATATGCAATTGATACTATAGACAAAGTTGCATCGAAGAGAGAAATCGAGAAAGTGGTATGGTTGCCAACGATTCCGACCTTTAAGGGAGGAAGTGAAAAGCTAGCTAAACAAGTTGTTGCCTTAGTTGTGGCAGATACGCCAGAACAGGTGCTGGACCTGCTGGATATTGATCGAGAGCAAGCTATCAAAATACGTGAAGTTGTTGCAGCGTCAGGACCAAAAGCAGGCGCAGAATTCATCAATCAGCAATTCATCGATACGTTTGCTATCTCTGGAACAAAGGAACATATGGTAGATAGATTCGAGGAGGTACACAGGCTAGGAGCTACAGAAGTAGTTCTTGGACCTCCCTTTAGTGGGGAGTGGAGACAAGCAATGACTGAAATCTTCGAGGAGATTCATCGAAGGAGGGATGTATAATTCAGTGGGGAATAGCCATCAATCTCAGAGAGTCTGTTTCGGAGATTGTGGAGAAGGCGGTGGTTGCAGATAAGGGAGGAATGAACTCCATATGGATAACTGATTATCCGGCTGTAAGAGTATCACCTATTTTGGCCGCTGTAATAGCTGAGAAAACGAAATTTTGTAGGATAGGTGTGGGTCTCCTTAGCCCGTTAATCTATACGCCAAAACAAATCGTGCAATACATGTCCACCTTAATACGACACCACGGTAATAGATTTGATTTAATGATTGGTCCTGGTGATAAAACTAGATTGACGGACATTGGCGTTGAATACGGGGGAGGGTCGACAATTGTAACTAGAATGGCAGAGTCGTTGGAGAGTATTCAAGAGGGGTTGTGTGATTTTGAAGACTGTCGTGTATTCTTGGGAGCACAAGGTCCGAAGATGATTGAAACCTCAAAGAAATCAGATGGGGTGCTTCTAAACTACTCAGATCCCGAGATGATAAGATGGGCAATTGAAACATTAGGAAACATTCCGGATTCGTTCGAAATTGGTATTTTTCCCCCGACACTCGTTGGAAACTCAGTTCATTGTAATGAGCAGCTAAGTATACGAGCCTCAGCAGGAGTTGTTGCTCTTGGGATGAGTCCATCACTGAAGAAGCGATTTGGACTAAACAAGGCGCTTCAACCAGCAGCTTCGCTCCTGAATGAGAGAGAGAAAATCGATGAGAGTGTGATTAATCTTATAGATCAGAACATTATTGACAGATTCTGTATCTGTAAAACACAAGAAGAAATCTGTAATCGCGCAAATCAATATGGAAACTTAGGAGTGACGCTGATCGTCTTTGGACCACCTCAAGGTGCAACTCTTGATGGTGTGAAACAAATAATCCATGCTAAGAAAGCCTGTGAGGCATAAGATACTAGATTTTAGTATTCGATGTAGTCACCAATATCCAAGCTATCTGTTCCGATTAGCCATCGTCCATCGATGTATGGATAGTCTCTTGTCAAATCTAACATTGATTTAGACCCTCCCTGAGCAATTGTTAGGATTGGTTGAACCGAACTCACACCTGATTTTTGTTCTAATGCACGAAACAGTTGATAGTATTCAACCTGATGGTCTCCTGGTGTCATCGTCCAAACAATGATTCCCCTTGATGATAGGTAGTAAATTACCCATGGAAATTTCTTGATTGTTGAAAGAATTCGAGGTTTCCAATCATCGTTACAGACTATCTCAAAACAGAAATTGGAGGACAATCTCGGAAGCGCAAAGACCAAGTAGGGAAGCGTTAGATTATGGCTCTGAATCTTTCGAAGAATGGTAGATATTTTCTTCGGGTCAATATTCATCCCTCTCATTCTTAAACTCTCACTAATTTTGCTGGGAGAAGCTCTTGCGTCTAACTGCATCTCTGCAGCGATAATGAAATCCTCCTTGCTAAAGCCCAATCTTGGATTAGTGGAGTTAAGAAGTGGGGGATATTCTTCCGGACTAACGATATGGTCAGTCTTCAACATGTTCTCCAAAGTATCAGGCAGTTGCCATGATTTATTATTAAACAGAGATATATCCGAAATTGCTCCTGATTGAGTCTGAATATGAATACTGGAGTAGTCAAAAATTGATTTTGCAACTGTTCTAATTGATTTAGTGAAGAATGATAGATTTTCTGCAAAGTTAGGAATGAGAAAAGTCGCATACCCGACATCAGTCATAGCTGTCCGGAGGATACTCTTTGTGAACGGATATCGAGTCAAACCCCGCTCAATTGCACTCCATTCTATATCCTTCTGAAGAGTAAAGAATATCATGACAGATTGAAGATTAAATGCCGCATAATCGACTAGATGAACAGCTCTAAGGCTATTTCTCTCTCGAAGCCGTTCTAGGGATCGAGCAACAGTCCGAGGAGCTACGTCAAGGATACTAGATGCATCAACGAGCGAAATGACCGGGTTCTTGCAGAGTACAGAGAGAACTGTTAGATCGGTATCACTGACGGGAGCATCTTCCACAAGAAAAACGAAGTTATATGCAGATCTAATTGCACTTACAGAGAAGAGATTGAATTTTTTAAGAGTTCTAAGATTCTCAATCATCTTCACTCTGTATTGCTCATTGATTGGAACCATTGTTGGATTAGTTGGAGAGGTTGTGTATTCAGAATTCTCTTTTAACCTGTCGACAGCCTTGAGCGCGGTTTCCATGGTAATTGAACCAGCACAAAGGCCCAGGTATATTCTCATGGCGTCTAGATAGAATTGTACTGCAGGATCATCAACCTTAGGAATCAAATCGTCATATGGTGTTGTTATAGATATATCATATGAACTAGAGTTGCGATTTGCCTTTTCTATTCCTGAATGAGTTTTGTTCAATTTTTTCAACGCCGGATGATTTCATCCAGAGGGCGTGCGTGATGCCAAGTAGGACACCACACGCTCAAGTCGAGCTACTTTCTCGTGTCGGTCGGCTATAAATGTACATATCTCAGACGAATTGCCAACAAGACCAGACATAACATGAGAAAGAGGAAGCCATGCCATATTATTCGGAACCTCCAAGTCGAGAAGAGTGAGCCCGGGACCTGATATTACTCGCGCTTTAGGGAAAGTTCCTGCTTGCGCATGCAAAAGGCGAGAAAAGTCAGATTCTACATCAAGGTCATCATGAATAATGACCATGACACGTTGATCGAGGCCAATGTTATGAATTTCGACGTAAGGATGCGCAAACTTCTTTCTTGCTTGAGCGATTCTCCTCCGAAGTGTGCGACTCGAGTCAGGTTTCAAACCCATTTCAGTATATAATGATGATAGGCTAGTAGCAGTGACGTTGTAATCACCCTCAATTGCCGCTGCAATAATCATGTTATCTAAAACAATCTCTCTAGGAATACTTTGTTCGACAGTCCCCACCACGGGAAGAATATCTACATACCCTTTTGCTGCACCTATTGAAGCTTCTAATCGGAAGCCATCAGGAAAAGTCCAATTGTTCCCATCAAACAGTCCAAGATTCAGATGATGGGATATCTTCAAACACATAGAAGTGTAGATTGTGAGAGAGTAAGGTTTCTTTCTAAATCGATTGATTTGGCTTTGAAACCATTGATATTGACTATCAACAGAAGACAGGACTTCAAAATATACAAGAGAATTGAATGTTGAAGATATCTGTGACCGTAATGCCAAGGTGACCAATTTGCTTGATTTGAGCCATCGATAGAACTTCTCTAAAACGCCTGATTCCTCATTAGTAATAGCAATTCCAAAAATCATCTGGAGACCAATTTTCCCATAATCAAGATTACCTCTGATTTTCAGTCCATGCTCACGTTCGAGATTTTTCCAAATTTGATTAACTGCGGAACGAGTTACTGATGGCTTAAATTCTTCTGCGAGCCGAGCCTGCCGTAATGATGGATCAATCACCAACCTACTTAGTAATCTAAGCTCGCCAGGACTCATTGGATGCATAATGTCTTACCTACGTATATATGGCCAGATGTTAAGTTAAGAATGTTTTTGGCGGCCATTTTGTGATACCCTTGTATTATCTAGATAATGCATGTTTTAAACTCGAAAATAGCATGGCGCTGTAATGGCTCCTAGAGGGCATTCTAGTAAATCTCTCCGCACACCACTCCCTTATTATGCTCGATTGGGTGGTATGTTCTTGGATTCACACTGCAGACTGAGCTCATAGGTTAGGTGATACTGACCTAATTAGATCAGGCCATCTTACCTATCTAGTCAGAGGCAGGCGGCCGACTATGACACATAAGGTCAATCAGGTCGCAAAGGCTAGAGTGACAGTCAGTGTATCCGCCATACCAGATAATGCCCAGCAATGAAAGGAGGTGAAAAGCGATTAGCACAGACAGGATACGAACTCTCTACGAGAGCATGACTAAGAATCGTGCTGCATTGGAGTTACTATCAATCGGTGTCGTGCGCGGTATCTCAACCGTTGTTCAACCGCCATGTGAAGATCCATGCCCATTCTAGTGGATACTAGATTTGGTAATTGGATTTGAAATGTAAGGCGAGTGAACTGCGTTTGAGGATTCCACGTTGCTGGACATTGGTTGGTATGGGATTCTTAGCTATTCTCTGCAGTGATAGAGTTCAATGAGAGACAGATTACAGAGAAACCGGCGATTGAATCCCAGAATGGCTTCTATGAAGCCATTGAAGGAGTCTAACGCCAACCAACTAGAAAATCGAAAGAGAACATGAAAAAAAGGAGAGAACCAGAATGCAACCAAGACCAGGAGATACAGATCCCTCACCTTTCTAAAAGAAAGAATACGGACTTTGTCCGTTTGAAAAATAATAGGAGAAAAGAAACGAATGATAACTGAAAGAATCGAGCCAGTACTTGGAAACATCGTGACTTCCGAAACAGGCCGCGAAGTGGACCCGTTTACTGACCCAGAGGTTGTAAGATTGACTGCAATCAACCTTGAACTAGCAGTCAGAAACCTCATGACAGCACACGCTCCACCAGAGTGCCTTGTGATCACAGCTGACATATGCACCCACAAACTCATGGCTATTCCCACTGCTGATGGGGAGGTCAAGGTGCTTGTGTTCGAATAGTGATTCATTGGTAGTCAAGAAAGAAAGACACATCCAATTCGAGAACGGTGGTTTCTCGAAGAGTGATAGTTAGACAAGAATAGAAAAGGAGTCTAAATAGCACCGAACAAACACCTAGGTACTAAGGTTTCAAGAGTCTATAGACTTGGAAAAACCTTGCATAGACCGGTGTTTGGAGATAGACTATAAATGAAAGTGGTCCAGAAGCATGATGCGCGGAGTGACAACAGCTTGGACAAAAATCCATTGGATGATAAGGCAGATATTCCGGCCTTTAATGAAGATTTGGACCACATGGATATTCAAGAGGGGCATGAACCGCAGGATGGACTTAGAGCCTCTCTGACAGCTATTTTTTCATGGAAGAATTATAGAATTTATTTGATTACTGGATGGGTCTTCAATGCGTTCTCGTATCTCACCACATTCTTCAATCTCTATCTTTGGGATATAATTCCAAACCTAATATTCATTGGTGCTATAGGATCAATTACTTCTGCAGTAGCCACTATTGCTCGTTTCTTCGGAGGTTATGTTGGTGATACTGTAAATCGAAAAAGCCTCTCTGTTATTTCATTTCTTTTGATGGGAATCTATTATCTGATGATTGGAATATTCATTGATCCTGTTTTCATCTTCATGGCGCTCATAGTTTATTCCTCAGTAGATCTCACCAAAAGTGGCTCGACAGCATACATTATGGATAATATGCCACAAGAACACAGTGGTCTTGCACTCTCATTATTTACAGCTGGGAGAGCGCTCTCCATTATCACACTTGCAGTCTTTGCTTTTCTCTACCCGTTTGTTGAGTTTGAGGCATATAGACAGCTCCACCTAGTAGGAGGTGTCCTACTCCTTGTCTGTACAATAGCCCGAGCGGCGTATCTTAAGAGCATCCCATCGAAAAAGAGAGAAACTGGAACGAAGTTATGGAGGTCATTTATACAAGACAATAGCAGAGCACTAAGGATTCTATTGAGAATGGTGCCAGGAATGGTAGTGGTATGTGTTCTAGACGCAATTAGTGATTCATTCTTCAATCTTGGTTCGCTTATCTATATGTATGACGTACTGTTCATTGATGTTCAATCAATAACTATCATGCTGATAGTTACCCTAACGATACAAGTCCCACTCCTTCTAAAGATAGGACGCCTTTCTGACAAAAAGGGAGTAAAATCAATTGCGCTTCTTGTGTATACTGCAATGCCAATTTCTGCAGCCCTCATGATTCTAGCCTACTGGTTTCCTAATTGGGCGCCATCGTCATTTGTAGATAGTGCCAACTTGATGATACCAGGACTTGGAGTGATTTTCAATTTCTCATTTCTTGCTGTTGTCCTGAAGTATGTAAATGATACCCTTTGGTATACTATTATGCTTGTTCTAATCCGAAAAAGGATGCCTGGGCAGGACACCTCAAAGATACTTGCTATGTTCTGGTTTGTCATCTACCTTGCATCATCATTTGGGCCATTCATTGGAGGGATGCTATCGGAAGTAACAAGTATCCTGAATCTCTTTGTAGTTGTACTAATACTGAACCTTCTGATTCTTGGAGCAATTGCACGATACGACCTCACCGAAAAAGGACAACAAGTTCCTAATGATTGACAAAGAATCTGTAATAGTTCAATGACACTAGTTTTTTAGAATAGACACACATACTTAGCAATATGAAAGGAAAGACCATACAAGATGATAAGAAAAGGATTCAAGAAATTCTTCATAGACTTAGTAACGCATACCAAGATGCTCCACCGACATACTTGTATTTCAACAATCCGTTTGAGATGGTCATTGCAACCATTCTTTCTGCACGTGCCACAGATGCCGGTGTAAATAAGATTACGCCCGTGTTATTTGGAAAATATCCAAACTCAGTGAAAATGGCAAAAGGAGATGTAGAAGACCTTGCTCAAATTATCCGCTCTTGTGGAGCGTATAATCGGAAAGCTGCTTATATCAAGAAAACTGCAGAAATGATTTCTGAAAACTTCGGAGGAAATGTGCCCAATACTCTTGATGATCTTATTACTCTACCAGGAGTGAGCAGGAAGACTGCGAATGTGGTTCTCCAGACTGTATTTGGAATCGCAGAGGGTGTCATTGTTGACACTCATATAATGAGAGTCACCATTAGACTTGGTTTTAGTCAATATGATAAAAAACCAGACAAAATAGAGAAGGACCTCATGCAGCTTCTTCCAAGAGATAGATGGATTGACTACGCTCGCCTTATTGGAGCCCATGGTAGACAGACTTGCAAAGCCTCTCACCCAAAATGCTCAACATGCACAATCAACAAACTATGCCCCTCATCAGAGATAGAGAACTGAGTGTTATCGAAAGACGTTATAAGAGAATTTAATTGAACCCAGAACTGAGTTGCGTGAATACAATGAGGATTGGTATGGTGAGCAAGTTTGGTGCACCAGACGGGCTATGTATTAGGGCCAATGCAGTCCTCACAGGTTTGATTAAACGAAATCATGAGGTACATGCGTTCACTCAATCAAAGATAGTACATGGTCTTCCTATTGAGAGAGTGCACAGGTATAGGGCAATCCAGTTGAATCCACATTTTTCGATCGATTCTGTTACAGCCCCACGGACTATTGCAAAGCTGTGCCAAGAAAACAAAATCGAAGTCCTTCACATTCAAATGAACTCAGGAAGCACCGAGTTTTTATTGCCATATTTTAAGAAATCTTTGCCGCCCCTTGTCGTTACATACCATCTTGCCTATGCTGCGGGTGGATCGATATATACGACCCTGTTTGGCATAGCATGGAAAGCCTCCTTGTTCGCGAGTAGAAAATACAATCAAGTCATTCTAGTTGATCCTTCCCAAGAACCATACTTTCTTGAAAGCGGTTTTTCGGAGGATAGCGTATCAGTGATAAGAAATGGAGTTGATATAGACCTCTTTAAGCCAGATAGTACTAAGATGATTGATGATGGTATCGTCGATTTTGTGTACGTTGGTCGTCTTAGCTATGATAAGGGGGTTCATCTATTATTAGCTGCTTTTCAAGAGTATCATGCTGAGAATCCTAAAACCAGACTCACTCTCATCGGTGATGGCATGCTAAAGCACCAGATTAACGGGTGCGTAGATGATGGTTCACTCTCTTGGCTAGGAGCAATTGAGCACGATGATATTCCAGCAGTCCTTCAGAGAATGGATGCATTTGTAATCCCGCAGAATATTGGAGGGCTTGGTTTGAGCGTTCTAGAAGCAATGGGTTGTGGGCTTCCAGTGATAACAACTGCTATTGGCGAAACGATTAAACTACTAGGAAAGGATGAGGGAATCTTGGTCGAGCCTGATAATGTCGAAGCTATTGTCGAGGCAATGAGAATTCTTGCAGGGGACAAGAAGTTAAGACAGAGAATGGGTATGCGCTGCAGAAAAAAGGTTGAGGAAAAATACTCTTGGCAGAGTCAAATAGGTCAAATTGAGGAAGTATATAGAAAAGCCATCGAAAGAGCAAGGTGAAAAAGTCGAGTTAATAGAGAAAACAACTTATGAGGAAAGAAACTCTGTTTGATTCAGCTAATTGATGCAGGAGAGAATATTAATGCTAGATGTTCGATTCATCCGTGAGAACATAGACCTTATTCGATTGAACCTAGAAAGACGTAGAGATAAGGTCAAACTTCAGGAATTTGAGAGTTTTCTTAAACTTGATGATAGAATAAGAGCGCTTCAGAAGGAAATACAGAGTCTCAGAACACAACGAAATAGGCTTTCAAAGGAAGTGGGTCAACGGAAAAAATCTGGACAAGACGACTCAGAACTTGTGAAACAAGCAAACCAAGTGAACAAGAGAATCTCTGAAGTTGAACGTGAAACTGGAGAATTGCAGTCTGAACTCAAGAGAATACAGATGAGTATTCCCAATATACTTCATGAAAGTGTCCCATATGGTGTGGATGATCAAGATAATGAAGTTGTGAAAGAATGGGGCGGAAAGCCGGAATTTGATTTCAAGGTTCATAGCCATGTGGACTTACTTGAATCGCTTGATATTGGAGACCTTCCAAGAGCAGCCAAAGTGGCAGGTTCTAGATTTTATTATCTTAAGAATGAACTTGTAATACTCGATCTTGCAATGCAGCAGATGGCATTGAACATGTTATTGAAGAAGAGATATTCTCTTGTATATCCACCATTCATGATGAGGCGGGAGCCATATGAAGGAGTGACGGATCTAGCTGATTTTGAAGATGTGATGTATAAAATCGAAGGAGAGGATCTGTATCTAATCGCAACATCTGAACACCCAATGGCCGCGATGTATATGGGTGAGATTTTCGAACCTGCAGAACTCCCAATCAAACTAGCAGGAGTCAGTGCATGCTTTAGAAAGGAAGCAGGTTCCCATGGCAAGGATACAAAGGGAATCTTCAGAGTGCACCAGTTCAATAAGGTTGAACAATTCGTCTTTAGCCACCCAGACGAATCTTGGGATACTCACGAAGAGTTGATTCGAAATGAGGAGGAATATGTGCAGGCGCTCAAACTTCCATATCGCATTGTGAATTCATGTACAGGCGATATTGGTATTGTTGCCGCAAAGAAATATGATCTTGAATACTGGTTCCCGGGTCAACAAACATACCGTGAAGGTGGATCCTGCAGTAACTGCACAGCATATCAAGCCACACGTCTGAACATCAAATTTAGGATTAAGAAAGGGGGAACGGAGAAGGCTTTCGTGCATACTTTGAATAGTACTCTAATGGCTAATCCCAGAACATTGGTCGCTATTCTAGAGGTCTATCAACAAGAAGATGGTAGTGTTAAGATTCCTACTGCTCTCCACAAATATCTTCCTTCTGGAATGCGGGAGATAATTCCAAGAAAGTAGCCTGATAATTCACATGCCACCTTCCATACTCATCTTGATTGCGTCATCAATTGATTTCTGAAGTGCCGGTGGAAGATCGGGAACTTTCAATTTCACAAAACCTCGTATAATGAGTGAAGTGGCCTCATCTTCATTTAACCCGCGACTCATGAGATAACTAAGTTGCTCAGCTCCGACCTTACCAACAGTAGCCTCATGACTTAACTCTGAGCCTTCTGCGCGAGCTGCAAGCATGGGTACTGCTCTAATCACTGCAGTGTTGCTGACTAAGAGTCCATCACATTCCAATCTACCTCTTGTTTCTCCAGAGAGTCCAATCAAATCTCCCCGAGCGATGATTTCGCACTCATCGGTCGCAATTGACCGTGATATTACCTTTCCATTGGACTTTGGAGCCTCAAGACTCAAGAGCCCACCAACATCATACTTCGAGCTTTTACTCCCATAAACAACCGAATACAAGTCAGTTTTAGCGCCAGGTCCGACTAGTCGGACCTTGGGAAAGGTCTGTATGGACTTGAGTGGACTTAGTATCGCATAACTTGAGATGAATGTGCCATTTTCCTCAACAATTGTTGCGGATCGGGGTCGTACATCTATCTTCTCACTCCATCGATGGACCATAGTAAAAGTGAGTCGAGCTTTCTTTTTGACATAGAACTCTGAAATCCCCAGATGAAGCGATTTTTCTACATTGGCTGGTGTGGCACACCCCGTGATGATATGAAGTTCAGAGCCCTCCTCAGCTATGATAATATTGTGAACATTCTGAACAGATTGGTTCTTCTTCATTAATAGACAACTCTGAACTGGCATCTCGATTCTAGATCCAGCAGTCGCCCGAATAAAATAGCCACTGTAATTTTCTAGCTCACTTCTTGCTGTGTACTTATCAGTGTCAACTTGGACTGCATTCCAGAGGTAATCATGTAGCCACTCGTATTTCTTGAGAGCCAGATCTGTGGGCATGACCTCAAGACCTTCTTGTTGAATTAATACATCTGCAAGAATACTCTCGTTATCGAACTGCATGAAAGATCCTGAAACTCTCTTTTGTGAAGGATCAAATCCTACCTCTCGAACCAATGTGCGGTCCTGTTTCGAAATATTGTCAAGGGATTCCAAGTCACTAGGGTGGGAGGTGGAATATTCATACTCCTCAAGATTAATATCATCACCATATGGAGCCGTCTTTTCCCGTGCAGAACGTGCGCGTTTCTTAGTATTTCCAGATGGCATGAATGAACCTCCTCATCCAGCTATTTCAGCAAAAAAGCGTTCGTACCCTTTCTCCTCCAAAATAGGAATGTCACTCATATCACCAGTGTAGACTAGTCTTCCACGTTGTAGAATGTAGATCTTATCCACCTCTAAAAACTCTAAGACATAACGATGATGGCTTATTATTACAAGTGTAGCATCACGCTTCTCTCTTATTGCCTTTAGTTCTCTTCCAACAATCTTGAGTGAATCGTAATCAAGACCACTATCAGGCTCATCAAGGAACATGATCTTGGGCCTCATTGAGAGGACTTGAAAGAGCTCACTCCTCTTGGACTCACCACCTGAAAAGCCATCATTGAGTTCACGATTAGCCAGATTTCTGATCCCGAGTCTCTCAAAATCGTCGTACAGGATTTGTTTGCATGCACACGAGTCCCCCATGAGCATTTCATCCTCATCCTTACATTGGTAGTCAGGACATACTCTGCAGATGAAATCATCAAGTTTGACACCAGGTATTCGCGGAGGAGTTTGGAAAGCGTAGGCAATTCCCATCCGTGCACGTTCGGTGATTGATTTGTGCAGAATCGATTTGCCATTGAATAAAATATCACCACCTGAAATCTTGTACTCTGGTAAGCCCATAATTGCCTTAGCCAACGTAGATTTACCTGAAGCATTGGGACCAAGGATTGCGTATACCTGTCCAGCACTGAAAGTAAGGTCTACACCACTAAGAATTGGTATACCACTCACTTCAACCCGCAAGTCTTTAGTTTCGAGAAGGAAATCAGTATTCATCGGAATCAACGTCTTCTGTAGTTAAACTCAATATCGACAAAGGTAGCCTCCGCCTATAATATCATGCGCTTCTATCGTGTATATGTACCCATTGTTTGAGCTAATGCAATCTTATGCTTCTCGCATAATTCTCTAAAACAGTTCTTATCCACGTTCTCCAAAGCTGGTACTTTTAGAGCATAGAGTGAGAAAATATATCGATGAGTACCATAGGGCGGGGCAGGTCCGCCCCAATCAACAATCCCGAAGTCATTTTCAACCTGAATTCCAGGAATCGGTTCATCAGGTGTAATCTCATGAACGCCAGATGGAATGCCATGCAGCAGCCAATGAATCCAGTCGCCAACTGGAGCGTCGGGATCATTACAGATGAGACTAAAACTCCTTGTTTCTGAGGGTATATCATCCCACGCAAGATGAGGTCGTTTATTCTCATGTCGATATGAGCACTTGTCAGGAATTGGTTGACCTTCTGTAAAATCATTACTCCATAGTCGCATGAAACATCAACTCAACGTATACTGATTTATAATGTCAGTAAACACACTTCTATATTTTCATGAACCCATTTTTAATCCAAATGATGAAGATGGCAATAGATGGTTTGGTCTGCGAACATTAGGCTTAAAACGAACTTAATGATTCCACTTTTGAGGCATATCGTTGACTAATGTACAAAAGACATTCGAAAGACTTGTTTCCCTCGCAATTCAGAGAGAGGAGGAAGCTTATGAGTTTTATATGAAGGCCGCTGAAGAATCAGAATTCAAGGCATCAGCGAAGCTACTCCAAGATTTGGCAAATCAAGAGGTCACGCACAAGGAAAAACTACAGACTGCTCTAAAAGCTGGTGTTTGTGAAACATTCAGTTGTGAAACAAAAAAAGAATTAGATGATATGGACCTGAACCAGTATTTAATTGATATTCCACTGCTACCATCTTCTACACCCCAAGACGTCCTTATTGTGGCAATCAAGAAAGAGTCTTCTGCCCATAGTTTCTACAAAGCTCTATCGGAGCTCACAGGGAGTGGACAACACCGAACCGTATTTGAAACCCTTGCAAAGGAAGAGGAGAGCCACAAGAACAGACTTCAACATATGTATGATGACATTTTCCAGCCGGATATGTAAAGAGAGTCATTCAGACTAGTGTTTACTCGTCTGCGTTTCAAGAGTCATCACTAGATCATATGGAGATTAGGGGCTGCTAGGAAGGTTAGCCCTCGCTTTGTTAGCTCCTCGGCTGTTCGGTTTAATGATTGATGCTTATCGAGATAGTTTTGTAGATGTAGGGGCATATGCCCTGCTTCAACGATGTCTTCCTTTGTTCGGAAATAATCAAGGATATCACTTTGATATTCCCGTGCAGCTTCTGCCTTAGGAGTACCGCCTTCATGTTTTGCACTGATGTTCTTCACATGGTCTGCCAATTCAAGAAGTTCGGGAAGTCTGTCATATGGTTGCCGGACAATGGACTTGTAGGTTTCCGTAATGTGATGCTCAATGCGTACCACGTCTTCGAAATCAAAGGCTTTTCTAATCTGGGCTGCAAACTCGATGGTTTCATTATTGACACTATTCGAGAGATTAAAACCAATTAGAGGGCTGGTCCCATCGTCACGGCTAAAGAGTTTTGCAGTCATTAGGGTCCATAAGCATGCAAATGGGTTGTCATTACCCATGAATACGGAAATCTTGAACTCCATGTCGATTCCTAGCTTATACATCATATAACCCACTAGTACACTCCCGGGATTGATATTGAGCACCTGTTTTACACCATATGTTGTATAATAATGCAGGAATTCATCGGCCCATTTCAAAGGAAACTCATTAGGCATTCCAACGCCACCAAAATAGCCTGTGATTGTCGAGGGGCCACCAAGATGGACATTGACTGGAGCTCCATCAGGACCAGGGTATGTGCCCTTAGTGTCAAGTGTTTCAACATATGAAGAACCAAATACTTGCATAGCAGCGGCAAATGCAATGACATCATTGTCAGCAGTTTGTTCAGACATTTTCCGAACCCTGATGAAGCGACCTGGCATTAACTCACCTTTCGCAATAGCTTGTTTGGTTTCTGCCATCAGCCATGGAAAATACTGACATGCACTAATCTCAAGAGTGACAGCAAAACTCTCATCGAATTTCATTGAACTTGCCTTATCACCAAGTACTCTCTTTCGATATTCAGGAATAGAAATGAAGACATGATTATCACGTTGATCTTGTAACCATAGAAGATCATCGACATATGGAGACTTCTTTGCCTCGAGCATCGCCATCAGGTTATCGAGCCTTCTTGCCTCCTCTGCTTTTCTGTTGATTTTGTTAATTCCCCCGTATTTATCAATCAACGCGAGAAGGTCAGTCACAAGCTGATTATCATCACTGAGTAAGAAATCATTGATTTCACTCAGTCGATTATTATCAATTCTTAGCTTTTTCCTATCAGTCATAGCTTTATGCCTTCCATCCAGTTCTGAGTGTTACGTAGAGCCCGATTGTACGGATTTTAGGGTGAAGCAGGTCCTAAAAAACCGTTCTGACCACCGCCATCTGACGCTCAAACTGCGGGATGCTCTTGGGAGAAGCAACTTAAATGTTCAAGACTCTTGGATTTCAGATTCCGACAGAACTTCTCCGCCATAGGTCATGTCGCGCAAATACGATCGAATAACAGGACCAATGGTCAATGTAACTATAGACCCAATAATGACCTGAATTGAATTGACAGTTACCAACTCTGCCAAGGCTGCTCCAAACGAGTATTCAAGTATGAACATTTCTCCAAGTAAATATCCTAGCATCATGGCGGAAGAAGCGAGAATAACACCGGCAATATCCAACATACGGATACGAGTTTCTTTGAATGTCTTTGCACTAAAAAGACCAACAAACATACCTTCCAACCCCTTTGCTATGAGAGTAATTGGAGCATACTGAGGCGCGACGATTAGATCTGCAAGTGCAGAACCTCCACCTCCAACAATGAACCCTCCAAGTGGACCTAGAATAAATCCACTAATCATTACTAATACGTCGCCAAGGTTGAAATATCCCGCTGTGGTTGGAAACGGGACCATAAGTATTATTGTTGCAACCATAGTTAAAGCAGTGAGAATGCCTATTAATGAGATATACACGGTCGTATTTTGATGTGCTGGACGGAAATATTCCACTGAACTCGCCTCCATTACAGATACTCTGTTGGCGATTTTTCAGGGCAGGATGTATACATATAACCTTGAGCCTGCCATAGGAGAAGTGTTTTAACAAGAGTTACGTATTGGGAATGGTGGGTAGTTGAATATACTCCCATTTCTCTATATGAGAGGTAGGAAAAATGAGCAAGAAATGGATACAAACTGCGGATTGGAAGAGTGAGAAACATATTCCTGCAATTGAAATCTCAAAAATTGAAAAGGGTCGGGTATATGTGAAAGTATCTGTTGGAAAGGAAATCCCACATCCTAATACAACAGCTCATCACATCAAGTGGATTGACCTATTCTTCTGGCCAGAGGATGAAAAATTTCCCTGTGAGATTGGTTACGTGAGTTTTGACACACATGGGGAATCCGTTCAAGGACCAGATACAGGTTCTATTCACTCTGAGCCAATAACAAAGTTCGTCTTCACAACTAAAAAGTCAGGAACTCTGATGGCTACCGCCTATTGTAACATACATGGACTTTGGAAGAGCGAGGAAGAGCTCAAAATCTAAATCTATCAATACAACAAGTACAGGTTGGAGTCTGCCTGCAGAGTTGTAGCCAGACCTCCTCCATACTGTTTTTCACTTTTGTTAAGAGATAATTTCTGAGATTATTGCACGATATATAGTAGAACCATCTGAAAGCCCTCTCACAGTCAAGCGCTTCCCAAGATGCGATGCAAATTCTTCAGAACCATAGTCTGCAGAAACAGCTTCCCAAGGAAGAATCGCTGAAAGTCTGTATTCGATTTCCTCATCAGTTGTAATCACATATTGGTCCGATATTTTTGAAAGAAGTCCCGTAATGATGATCTCTTCCATAGTAGCTCTCAACCTGAAAGATCTGCCTTTTTGATAGTCACATCTTGTGACTTCATCTTGTGTCCCTTAGAAGTGGCTTCGCTATATATACTAATTCTGAGCAGTATTTCTTGTGAACTATTATGGCTCTAGCAACTAACAACCGGAACACATCTGTGCTGAAGAACAAGACTGGCCGAGTTTACTCGACCGACGCAATCACCTATGCCTACCAGTATCGGAGGTAAATTATCATGGCTCTATTAAAAAAGACAAGCAAGAACACCTACAATAAGAGAATCTCTACTGATGCGATTACTCATGCTTACATGTACAGGTAGATTACAATGATATCTGAGAAGACATCTTTCAAGAATCATCCTACTACATCCAACGATAAGGCAAAACGTCGTTGTTTGACAAATGAAGAAGTGCTCTTACTCGAGGCGACATGAGCACTTCTTACTTGTTTTCGATTCATTAGCAAATTAGCCATCAGTCTTCATGACCCAACGAACGAGTTCTGAGTGCATAGCATTTTCCTTGAAGAATTCATCACGATATGAAGTACTCTTGAATTCGAGAAGAATATGCTGCATACCAGCATCAAAGCCGATGATCTTCACAGATCTTGCAAGAGCATTTGGTCGGAAGACAATTACAGTCATGACCATAGACAGTATGAAGATTGCTACGAAAATTGTCACCCATGGAGAAATCAGGCGCCCCCTTGATATCGAATCACCCAAGAAAATTAGTCCGAAGAACATGAACGCCATAGCCAGTCCATCTACTATTAAACAGAGGGATTTGTATCGATCCTCTCCTTCATCAGTGTAATAATGATCAGCACAGACTTGGATGGGTAGAACTTTGAGATTGGGTTGCGGGATGCCTCCCTTTCTTCGTACTGATGGATTATAATGGGGATCCCATTCACGTCGAAGGTATTGAGGTCGTCCTGTAACTATAGTCATTCGAGATAGTGCTGTTGCACAAGCTCCGCAGACAGGGCAAGTTTTCGGAAATCGCGCTCTAGATAGATCTACACTAACAATGGGTTCATCAAAGTAATGCTTCTTTGGACTCATAATATGTAGACTCCACCTTGGGTAAAGACAGATTTAATCTTAATAAAGAGTGTATCGAACTCGGCTATACTCAAGAATTATTAACACAAGGTTTACGGATTCTGGATATGTACTATGGTGAGAAAGTTTGCCTTAGGGCCTTAGAGCTAGAGGACTTAGATGCCGTGATGGAGAATTGGAACAATCTTGAGATGAGAAGATACCTTGCCACAGCATGGCCCATGTCGAAGAATGCAGAGAGAAAATGGTTGGAACGTGTGACCACCATGGATCCATGGAAAGACGGAGGAATGGTTCTTGCTATTGAAGACAAGAAAACACAGGAATTCCTTGGCACTGTGAGCTTTTTTGACATATCGAAGCAGAATCAGAGGGCTGAGCTTGGGATTGCAATACATAATCCAGAGAACTTTGGAAAGGGCTATGGAACAGATACCATAAGAGTCATGTTATGGGTTGGTTTTCATGTTCTCGGACTAAATAGCATATTCTTGATAACTTTGGATGAGAACGACCGAGCACAGCGGGCGTATGAGAAAGCCGGATTCAAACCAGTTGGACGATATAGACAAGCCACATATATGATGGGTAAGTTCCATGATTATATAATCATGGATTCTATTCGTGAAGACTTTCTAAAAGAGTACCCGCCAGGAACATATGTCAATGAGCCTTAATTTTACGAAAGAGTGAAAGGTAAACCATCTCATGAAAACGTAACAACCAAAAGAGGGTTAGCTGATACGCGATAATGCCTATCAGACGGCTTATCACGCAGGATTTTCGATAAAATGGAGCAGGTCCAAATGACGGATAAATCACTTGAAAATCGGGCAATCAATACAATCCGTTTTCTCTCTGCAGATGCTGTACAACAAGCTAATTCCGGACATCCAGGCATGCCAATGGGCGCTGCTGCAATGGCATACACTCTTTGGACTCGCCATCTTCGATTCAACCCAAAGAATCCCCAGTGGTGGGATCGAGACAGATTTGTACTTTCAGGTGGACATGGATCAATGCTTCTATATTCCCTTCTACATCTGACTGGGTACGAGGTCTCATTAGATGACATTAGAAATTTCAGACAATGGGAGAGTAAGACTCCTGGGCATCCTGAATGTTTCAAAACGCCAGGTGTCGAGGTTACTACAGGACCTCTAGGGCAAGGACTGGCAAATTGTGTTGGAATGGCGATTGCTGAGTCACACCTCTCTGCTGTTTTTAATAAAAGTCAACATGGAATAGTCAATCATCATATCTATGGAATAGTGACAGATGGAGATCTTATGGAAGGAATATCATCCGAGGCTGCATCACTCGCAGGACATCTGAGGTTAGGAAAAATCGTTCTGCTCTACGATGATAATAATATTTCAATTGATGGCAGCACAGATTTGACTTTCACTGAAGACCGTGGAGCAAGGTTCGAAGCATTCGGTTGGCATGTTCAGAGGGTTAATGACGGGAATGATGTTGAAGCAATTGATGTGGCTATTTCGAAAGCAAAGAATGATCCTCGCCCATCTTTGATTATGTGCAAGACCCATATTGGATTCGGGATGCCTAGTAAGCAAGATACTTCTAAGGCTCATGGCGAACCAGCGGGAGAGGAAGAATTAGAAGGAGCAAAGAAAAACCTAGGGTGGCCTCAGCAACCTCGTTTCTTCATTCCTGATGATGTTCTGAAACACTTTCGTGAAATTGGTGAGAGAGGTTTGCTATTGGAATCAAATTGGCAATCCATTTTTGAAAAGTATTCAAAGGAAAATCCTCAGCTGGCCGCTGATTACGCAAGACGTATGAAGCATGAACTAGAGGCCGGTTGGGACAGCGGCCTTCCGACCTTCCCTGCAGATAGTAAAGGGATGGCCACACGAGCAGCGTCGGGAAAGACAATTAACGTTCTTGCTACAAAGCTTACGGAGCTCGTTGGAGGCTCGGCAGATCTAACACCATCCAACAAGTCATGGATTGATGGGAGTCAATCATTTCAAGCCAAAACCCGGAACGGTCGAAATATTCACTATGGAGTACGTGAACATGCAATGGGCGCAATTGTGAATGGTATGGCTGCTCATGGAGGTATCCTACCCTTCTCAGCTACATTCCTCATGTTTGCAGATTACATGCGTCCAGCAATACGGCTCTCTGCACTTTCGAGACATCATAGCATTTGGGTATTCACTCATGACAGTATTGGTGTAGGAGAAGATGGTCCAACACATCAACCCGTAGAACATTTAGCAGCACTTCGTGCAATCCCCAACCTCGTGGTAATTAGACCTGGTGATGCAAATGAAGTGGTGGAGGCATGGAAAGTTGCGATTTCTAACAGGAAAGGACCGACCCTTCTTGCCTTGACTAGGCAAAACATACCCGTAATTGACCGGACCAAGTATGCGGCTGCATCTGGCGCAAGTAAGGGAGCATATGTACTTGCAGATCTTGGTAAAGAGCCGGAGATAATCTTGATGGCTTCAGGCTCAGAGCTACATCTGATTATTCAGGCCGGAGAAAAACTCCACAAGCAAGGTATCAATGTGCGTTTAGTATCATTCCCAAGCTGGGAGCTATTCAGAATGCAGAGTCAAGAATATCGTGATTCGATTCTTCCTCGAAAGATAAAGAAACGTCTAGTTGTGGAGGCAGGAGTTTCTCAAGGTTGGGAATGTTGGGCTGGAGAAAATGGGAAGTATCTATGTGTTGATACATTTGGTTCATCAGCGCCAGCAGAAGTGCTATTTGAAAAATACGGTTTTACTGTTGAAAATGTCATTAAACTCGCCCATAGTCTTCTCAATAGGTGAGTGAAAAAATTCTCTGTGAATCTTTACAAGGTTTCATAAACCTTCTATCACAGTTTAGAGGCATTATAGTCCTTTTTATCACCCTAAATCTCATTGCTCATCAATATTTGCTATATATACAAAATTCACAGCATATCTTGGTGATCTAATGGACACTTACAAGAAAATCATTCTAGCAACCTTTGCAGTACTGATGATAGGTATTGTTATGCCCCTTGCTGCTGCTCAAGGTAACAGCATAGAGTATCAGTATTCAGCGGGTATTGTCACCCTGACTACAGATGATATCTCTATCAAAGTTACAGGTAATAATCAAGCCCCACACTTCCATTGGTGGGATCCAAACACTCCCACTGTTGACTATCATGTTATGTTTGTAAGAATGTTTGAGGCTAATGATACCAATGCAGATGGCATCTATACTAATGGTACAGATACCATGATTGGTGCACCCCTTGCCCTACCAACTATTGGATGGGAGTTCAGTGATTTTGTGGTAGATGAAGAAGGTGAAAACATCACTGCGGTTCACTTCAATTTCACAACTACAACTGAATTTAATCCACGACCTGAGGGTACCGGGATGGACTATGGTAATTTGCCAAATCTTACTGCATTCAACGTAACAATTGAAGTGAGAGTTCATCTCAATTTGTCAACACCTGGTGAGATGAAGTTTGATCTGATTGTTGGTGGATGGGAATGGACCTATGAGGACTCTATTCTTGTCCTTCAGTTCAACCTTACCGAGAGCAATCATGGAGAAGTCCAAGGAGACAGAGATCCATCAGGTTTCCATAAGACTGGTACAATGTTCCAATTCGAGAATGGATACTTCCAGTACGAAGAAACCGCTCTTGCGGCAAATAATTCGCTTCAAGTTAGAGCAAGCTACGGCGAAGGCGTTGGATTGGAGGCTGGTCAAGCAATCTATCTAGCCTTTGAGAACTTTGGCAATGAAATACTAGAATATGATCCTATCCTAGGTATCGAAACTTCGACTTCAACAGGCATTGTGTTTGACCCAATGACAATTGCATTGATTGGTGGAGCTGTGGTAGTTCTTCTGCTTGTTGCAGTCATTGTCAGGAAACGATAGTATTTAGCTATTTGGGAAGCAGATATTCTGCTTCCTCCATTTTTTTCCTGCTGTTCGGTTTATTTATACTCACTCATCGACAGCGCTAACCAAAAGATATATAGTTCGGTTCCTAACAATAAGGGAACGAACAAAGTTGGTAGAGTCGATATGGAGGACAATATAATCAGAGAGATGTGTTTCAATCTCTTGGATGTTGGTTGGCCTGCATATGTAACAACAATAGACAGAGAAGGTTTTCCACAGACACGAGCTATGTTTAATCTTAGAAACAAGGAACGATTTCCAAAACTGGTTTCCTTTTTTGAACAGCAGGAACATGATTTCACACTGATTTTCACAACTAATACATCCTCTACAAAGATAGAGGATATCGGGGCAAGCAAGAGGGTTTCAGTGTACTATTGTGACCCAGAAACATGGAGGGGTGTGATGTTTAGCGGTCTTATTGAAATTGTTACAGATTCTAATATCAAGAAGTCAATATGGCATCCTGAGTGGTCCAAGTATTACATATCTGGTTATGATGACCCAGACCATACAGTTCTTCGGCTTATCCCTACTATGGCTAAAGGGTGGACTGGAAACCAGACATTTAGATTGGAGCTGAGGTGATTCAAAATGATGTCACAACGATCTGGTGGATTTCTCGTTACTCAGATTCACCACCTTGGAAGAAGAGTATTTACAGAACTACTAAAACAACATGAGATAGAGATAGGTCCAGGTCAAGGTAGAATTCTGTTTGCATTATGGCAAAGAGATGGAGTGCCAATCAATGACCTAGTAGAGCGAACACTCCTGAGAAAATCAACACTTAGCGAATTATTGGATAATCTCGAGAAAGCAGGATATATTCAGCGCGAACAATCAGATGAAGATAGAAGGAAAATCCTAATCAAATTGACAGAGAGAACACAAAAACTCCAGAAAGTCTACATCAACCTCTCTGTTGAGATGACTAAACTTTTCTATAAAGGATTCAGTGATGATGAAATCAACGAATTTGAAGAAATGCTCAGACGAATTCTGGAGAATCTAATTCCTCATGATTCTGAGGGAGCTACTGAAGAAGAATCCATCTGACTGGCAGGAGTTTCTATGGGATGAACAAAATAGTATTGCTAGGAACTGGAACTCCAAATCCGGACCCAGATAGATCTGGACCTTCAGTTGCAATACTTGTTAACAAGTCAGTCTATATCATTGATTTTGGACCAGGTATTGTCCGACGCGCAACAGCAGCAGGAATCAATCCATCTCAAATGACTACTGCATTCCTTACGCATCTACATTCAGACCACACAACGGGGTATCCAGACCTTATCCTTACTCCTGCTGTTGTGGGAAGAACAGAACCTCTGGAGGTTTTCGGACCCAGAGGGATTTCAGATATGACCAACCACATCATGACCGCCTATGGTGAAGATCTAAGGGAGCGGGAAATATGGTCAACACTCTCAAATGAAAGAGGTTACATAGTGAACGCTCATGAAATAAGAGAGGGAATAATCTATCAAGATGATTATACAACTGTTGAAGCCTTTCGAGTCGATCATAGTTCATTGGAAGCTTATGGATTCAAGTTTGTTGTAGAAGATAGAATTATTGTAATCTCTGGAGACACGCGCCCGTCACCCAATCTTATAGCAAAAGCTAGAGGATGCAATGTTCTCATACATGAGGTGTACACAGCTGAGGGTTTTAAGGAACGTTCCAAGGAATGGCAGAAATATCACTCAGAAGTTCATACATCAACCTATGAACTTGCAGACATTGCCACTCTGGTAAAACCAGACCTGCTTGTTTTATACCACCAGCTTCATTGGACTCGCACGGATGATGAGCTATTATCAGAAGTGACACAGAGATATGATGGTAGGGTAGTTTCTGGTAAAGACCTAGATGTTTTTTGAAAAGGAATTCACATTGATAGGAATAAGGGATAAAAGATACGAGAGATGGGGAGTTTATAATTATTATCGAGAGGTGAATGTTATGCACTTCGATGATGATGACATTTGGGAAGATGATGATGACTGGGACGATGATGACTGGGACGACGATGAGTAATACTCTCCAATCTTACTAGTCTTTGCCAGTAGATTGTACTCTTTTTATTGACGGGGCGATGTCGAAAGCAAGCCCCGTCCTATGTATTCCTTAAGAGGACAGTAAAGTCTAGGAAATTCGTTTTTTAAGGCTCAGAGTAAAAACAAGGACCAATGCAAGACCAATGCCAGCCCCAAGAAAGACTCGATTCATGTTGGGAAGAGTTACTGAAGTGGACTGAGAAATCGTTGTCCAGTATGCATCATTATTTGTAGTACTCGTCGTACTTGTTATTGTGGTGGTTGTGTCATCAAGTATCGAAGAGGTTGAGGTTGATGTAACTGTGATTACACCTCTGGGAGGTACAGGAATAGAGGTTGTTTCTTGCAGATACGAATCAACAGCATAACCTACAACTCGCTCAACATATTCAGAGGTATAGGCATCTAATTGGTTATCAGAGAGACCATCTGGAATTTGATTGATGAGGTACTCATACTCTTCGATAGTGTAATCCTCGGCATAGAAAGCATTGTTTTGTATTTCTTGAACACGATTAGGATCTAACAATATTGGATTTGCCTGCACCTGAGCAGAGAGCCATTTCTGATAGGTATAAGACGACATAAGTCCCAAAATAGCAGGGGTTTCCCTTGCAACCACCATTGAAGGCACAAAAACTCCAATAAGGGGGGTAATTCCATATGCGCCCCACATGATGTTGAGCTTGCCATTGTATCTTGAATCTCCACTCACAGCAACCATGGAAGCCCCTGTATTTGGGTTGCATGCTTCTCCATCTATCGAAAAACTCACAGAACCAAGCTCTTTATCCCGAACATATCTTGATGATTTCTGCATCACATCGCTCCAGGTGATGAAACCATTTTCTTCATATATTTCATCAAGGGCGTCAAGCAAATATTGGTCTCTGCCGCTTGGTCCGCTGGCCAATCCAGGAAAGATCCGCGCGTGGTTTGCGCGTGTGTCATATCCATTCACGATATATTGGACATAGGCTTGAGTATTGCTAATCTCAAAGAAGGCGCCTGCGCCAAACCGGTCAATCACTCCAATGCAGGTAGCGATTGCTCCTGCTGTTGATCTGTAGTATGGACCTATCAATGACCGTGAGTTGTTTAGATCTCGAGCCACATCTTCAACAGACTCGTACTTTTCTAGTATCCACCTGTTTAGAACCAGATTACCTATCCCATATTCATGTTCTAATTCTGGCATTGCTGTATTCATCACTGCAAGACCACGTTCATTGATTCCCATCGCATTGGTATTCACAGCAACAAAGGCAAATGACGAGGTAGTAGCAGGAATATAGACCGGCATATTAAACAGGTCTTCAGGGGAATCACGATTCTTCATGAGTATAGGACGACCATCCTTTGTAGCATCGCCTGTCACAATTACTGAGCTACATTCTTCAGATTGGTTAGTATGTGGGTAAGAATTTTGGGGAGTTACTAATGACCTTGTTGAGGTGTAAGTGTCTTTAGTGATATCATGAATAGGATAAATTGTAACCAAGAGTAGCATGGCATTGAAAAAAGCCAAGAGAATTACCAATGTCACTACCTTGTCTATATTGGCCATGGCATATATCGCCAATAGGAAACTATTATGAAAACCAAATAAACGAAGCCTCTCGCGCAATCCAACCTTCGAAGAAGAGATACTGTTTTGCAGTGAGGTCGTCTTTATGTAGTAGTTTTGATAGACCAAATTCATCGCGGGGAATGACAAATGAGCTCTGACGATGATTCACTAACTCAAGCCCAGAGAGAACTAGGCTTGAGGAAGATGACATGGCAGGGCATTACAAGCCAAGTCAGGATAACTCTCACAGAGAGTGTATTCCTTGTAGGATTTGCGGTCACTGTATTAAACGCCCCTAACACACTAATTGGTATTTTGGCAGCTATTCCTTTCTTGGCACAGTTACTTCAGATTCCCTCGGTCTACATCATCCACAGAGCAGGAAAAAGAAAAGCTATCAATGTTATAACACAATTAGGCAACCGATTGGGTATTTTAGGAATGGCATTGATCTCATATCTCTCGGTATCTGATGTTCGCCTCGTTCTCCTAGTTGTTTTCGTAGCAGTTCAAGCTGTATTCAATGGAATAGGCTCTCCTAGTTGGAACTCGTGGTTAAGGGATCTAGTGCCTGTCGATCGTTTAGGTAGATTTTTTTCTGTAAGAATGGCAGCAACTGGATTAGTTGCTATAGTTGTATCTTTACTTGGCGGTCAGTTCATTGGGCTGTGGACTGATGTATATATTCAAGATCCAAGCATAGGGTATTCGATCCTGTTCTTTATCGCCTTTCTATTTGGTATGATTGCAGTCTATTTCACCGCTACAACTCCTGAACCTAAATTGATTGTTCCAGATCGTGGGCAGAAGTTCTCACAGGTCATTACAAAGCCATTCAAGGATGATAATTTCAAACAGCTCATATGGTTTTCAGTTGTCTGGACATTCAGCACCGCTTTGGTGTCTCCATTCTTTACAGTCTATCTGCTAAACCGTGCAGGACTGGAGTTGCCAGCGATAACAATACTAGTTGCTGTTACTCAGCTTGTTAGTATTGTGTTCTTCAGGTTCTGGGGAAGACTCTCAGATCGATTTAGCAATAAATCAATCTTGCAAGTATCAACCCCGCTCTTTATCATAAGCACACTAATGTGGACATTTACTGCGATGGCTGACTTCTATTCTATGAAGATACCGCTCTTGCTTCTAATTCATCTTGTTTCTGGTTTTTCATCAGCGGGTGTGAGCCTAGCCACTAGTAATATTGGTATGAAACTCGCACCAAGGGGCGAAGCCACATCATATCTAGCGTCAAGAGGGAGTGTGGTAGCTATTGCAGGAACTGCAGCGCCCCTAATCGGTGGCGCTGCAGCTGACTTTTTTACACAGTATGGATTCAGACTCGATTTCACATTCACATTTCCTGGCGGTAGTTTCAGCAATTTTCCGGCATATGATATTACTGGACTCGATTTCATATTCATCATTTCAGCCATAATCGGATTTTATTCGTTATACAGACTATCCAAGGTCGAGGAAACTGGCGAAGTGGATGAACGGATTGTCATTGAAGCGATACTTGAGGAAACTAGAAGAAATGTTAGAACATTATCTACTGTAGATGGGCTGCGGCAGACATTTCATTTTCCAGTGTCAGAACATAAAGATTCAGTGAGAAAAAGAAAGAAGAAACACATGCCTGAAGAGAAAAAAGATGACTCGGAAAAAAAAATTGAGTAGAATTTTGCGATTGTAGGTATGAGTTGCCAATGGTGGATTCTCATTCATTCTTATCATTGAAACGCCAAGGTGTATCAGGAAGAACCATTGATAAGAAAGTATTAGCTGCTAAGGTAAGAATGACCGCTAATATTGTGCGATTATCTGATGAGAACGCAAACAAAGTGCTTCAACTGCTTGCGCAGGACGCACTATCAAATATTGTGCTCATTGCAGACTGTACTCAGTTGAGGAAGTGGTGTGATATTCGTATCTTACAAAGTGAAGACGGAATCAACGCAATTTTTTCTGTATATAGGGATCTTGATTTCTTAGCCACAGCATTTTGGTGCCAAGATGTGGCGTCATTGAAAATTCTCATGAAGGATTATGCTAACATCCTGGTAGGTAAGGAATTCGTAGCTATTTGTACACAAGAGCAGCTTGACCAATTTGGAGGGGCTTGTGTAATTTTGAAACCCATCAAGGAGCGACAGATGGTCGTTGATAGAGCAACCAAGCTGTATTGTGAATGTAAACGAACTCCAGTCAAACTGTCCACTAATGACTCTGAAAAACTGAAAGAGCTGTACAATCTTTCAGGAACACCAGCTTGGACTCCAAATGCAATGCAGCTAGGACCGTTTTATGGAATTATTGAAACGGATGGTACAATTGCAGCTGCCGCAGGTGTTCACTTTATGACGCCATATGGTACTGAGATTGGGAATGTAGCTACACATCCAGATTACGTGAGGAGAGGGTATGCAGCGGCATGTATCAAGGCCGTAGTTGAGGATGTGCTTCACGATTCGGATCTTGTTATACTTCACTACTTTGAAGAGAATAAGCCAGCACAGCTGCTCTATGAAAAGATGGGATTCAGGTACTCGATAGCTGATCCAGTCTTCTTTGTGAGGGCAACGTGCGTTGGTTGAATTGGTAAATCAAACTTTTTTCCGTATAGGAAATTCCTCGTGGAGAAAGGATTGTAACGTGTTCATCAGATGATGATGACAGATTCTCTCTAGATGAAACAATCAATATTTTGACGCTATAGTTCAATCTCGACCATCTATCATATATTTGGTATTCAATCCAAGATTGTAAATCCGTTTCAAGGATTTTTCAGCATCAAAGAACCATAAGGTTTTGGCAAGCTTCCATTTGAATTTGAGCGTTCGATATCGCCGTAAAACCGCAGCTGATTGCTTTCTCAGAGCGTCTGTAGGAATCAAGGGATTCTTGCTCAACTCACGAAGTTCTTGAAGTTTAGATTCGATAGATAAAAGATCTCTATTCAAAGTTCTCTCAATAGCTTCTTTGATTTGTACTGAATCTAAGTGATCAGCCAACCGAAGGCGAGACCACCGCATAGTCTGCGCGCCCATAGATTTGAGTTGATTACTGAATTCCTTTGAGTCTAACAATGAATGTCCCTTTTCGTAGTCTAGGATTTTTCTACGCTCTCTAGCTCGCAATACGGGAAATAGAAGAACACCTGGCCTGAGTCGGACTCCTATTGATCTTCGTAGGAGACGTTCGACTCGCTTTTTCTGTCCAGGAGTTGGACTATTAAAACTGTAAGATACAATCGAGTAGGCTCGATAAGCGTGTGGGTCATCAAGCCGAGCTTTAATTCCAAGGATTTCACGAGTTCGAATGAAAGTGAGTGATGGCAATGATTGAAGTATATCAGTGTAGATGCCAACATTTGAGCCTGCAATAAAGAGCCCCTTCCCAACACGTACCAAATCGTCGTATTGCATTAATTTCTTTGAAATTCCTCGGATGCCATCCTTTGACCCGAGAAGCACAACTAGTCGTGATGTGCCCTTTAGATCGAGCTGGACAAGTTGGATACTTTCAATATTCGTCTCGTTCACGATGATTAAACCATCCATAATTAGAATCTGATTGTGACTTAATACGCTTACATGAAAACCAGAGTGACACACTCGTGCGATAGCTATAACCGTTAAAATCTTTATTGTGGCTACCTAATCATCCTACTCTTATAAAAAGAGTTTGATAGATATTTTTTAAAAGTATAAAAATCGCATATATCTTATTTGGCTAAATAAGGGTCTATAAATCGCATATTGTGTGTTAGACATATTTTACATTTGTTTTGTCTACGCAAGCCGAGAGGTGAAAAAATGGTCTTTGATGATGAAGATACCTGGGAAGACGATGACGAAGACTGGGACGACGATGATGACTGGGACGATGATGATTTCTAATTCTAGTCTGATTCGATTCATCACAAATCCACCATCTGTCTGTATTTATCACCTGACTTAGAATCAGACAGAATACAATATCACATAGGTGTGAAATAATGGGTAGTAAGAAACCGACAACAAAGAAACCTCCTGCAAAGAAAGCAGGTGCAAAGAAAGAAGCGAAAGCTACTGAAAAACCAAAGAAAAAATAACAAATGACTACAACTGGTGAGTCAACCCACCTGTTAAATTAGAACAGCTATGGAGAGACTCACCGGTCATCTTTCTTTTCCATAACTTGTTATCTCTTCCAGCTATTTGTTATAGTCCTTCATGACTGCGCTACAAGTGAGCATAATGCTAAAATGCAAGCTGACCAGTTCGGTGGCAACTGTGATTGGAATGACAATAAAGCAATATCCCGATTATATCAAGAGCCTTGCAAAGGCGAAAATACCTTTTCCAGGAGTACAAGGATGGGTTGCTCAGGGAAAGGAGTTTCAGTTAGTCTTCTTCGAGATAGAATCAGGAGGGCAGGTTTCTCCACATAGTCATGGTGAGCAATACGGCTATGTGTTTGAAGGTGAAATGATTCTTACCATCGGAGAGGAAACAAGAACCTACCGAGCTGGAGAGTCATATCATATCCCAAAGGGAGTCATTCATCACGCAAAGTTCAATACTTTCGTTCGAGTCATGGATTTCTTCTTAGAGGCGGACAGGTATACGACAGAGTAGATTTATTTCGCCCGCTATTTCAAAGCGCTGTAATAAAACAACTGCACAAAAAAATCACTAGGAAGGCTCAGAATGTGGATATAGAAGAAAATCAGCAATCTGAACAAAATCTAACCTCAAATCTGTTGAAGAAAGGCCAATTTGTCACTGTTCTCAATCTTTCCTTAGTCACATTCCTAGTGTTACTGGGACTCAGTATGGTCGCGCCTATTCTTCCGAGTTATGCTGAGAGCTTCCAGGTTTCGTATACATTAGTAGGATTTGTGATATCCTCCTTTGCAGTCACTAGAATGATGCTGGATATCCCGGCAGGTCTTCTTTCGAGAAAGCATGACAAAAAGATGATCATGATACTAGGTTTAACCCTGATTGTCATTTCATCAATCATGGCGGGATTTGCTCCAAATTATTTTCTACTTGTTATTGCAAGGATGATTGAAGGTGCAGGTTCCGCATTATATGTCACGTCAGCCACAGTCTTCTTGGCTCAAATCTCTGGAAAAGAGAAACGGGGGCAATGGATGAGTCTCTACTCAGGGATGTTGCTTCTTGGGAGTATTTTTGGCCCTACATTTGGGGGTATTATTGCTTCAGTATTTGATATACGAGCTCCCTTCTTTGCATATGCTCTTGCAGCGGGATTGGGCATTATTCCTACTTTGACGCTCCCAAAGATAGAGAACTCTGAACTTGCCTCTGGTACTGATGATAAGAAATCAATACCACGAAACATGTGGCATGTTCTCACTTACCCCTCTTTTCTTCTAGCAACATTTGCAACCTTTGCTCTGTTCTTTATCCGGACTGGAATACGAAGTACACTTGTTCCATTGTTTGCTGCAAACAATCTGGGACTAGATCCAGGTTTTATTGGAGGAATACTCACTGTCGCAGGAATAACAACCGCTGTAACAATGGTGCCGATGGGAAAGCTTTCAGATAGAATTGGAAGAAGGAATCCTCTGGCACTATGTTTGTTGCTTTCTGCACTCATCGTAGTATGGATCCCCTATTCTGACGACCTGCTCGAATTGACTATCAATATGGCAATCTATGGGGCAATCATTGGACTATCGGGACCTATTGCTGCATTTGTGACCGATGTATCCCCACAAAACAAGCTTGAGGTTTCCATGGGCCTCTATCGAATGATAAGTGATATGGGATTCATTGCAGGACCTCTGTTCCTTGGCTATTTAGCAGATATAACAGCAACTCCTGTAGTTGGTGAAACCCATTCAGGACTCATTAGTGTGCTACCTTTCATAGCAGCAGCAATAATCTTGGTGATAGCTGGTTTGACTCTTCTGACAGCACATGATCCAATAAGAGAAAGGAACAGACAGAAGAAACGCGATGTGGTCGAAGATGAGATTGACCAATTTCAAGAAGGGGCATAGTAGCAATTCTTGGGCGAGGTTATTTTTCCTTCTTTCTGAAGAACTTTGATTATTTTGGATACCTCAGCTTTTTCAATTCCAGTTATTTCAGATACTTCACCCGCTTTCAGAGGTTTTGTAGCCTTTGTGAAGGCTTTATAGACAATTTCCTTGTTTTCTGGCATTAGAATTTTCACCAGTTCTTTATGTTCATAATTCATCCTTAAAAGAACGTTGCCACCACTCGGGAGTTTCCTAGAACATGGCAATTCATTAGAATCCATGTCGATACTTCCATTGTGATGAGATTGCTACTTAGTGTATGGAATAGATTATAGAGGGGAGCTTATAGCAGTGGTAGTCATTACAAATTGTGAGTGAATCTATGAGTGAGGAGAGCTCAGAGTGAAGGTAGAGAAACGAGATCGGAGAATTGTAGACTTTGATGATTCGAAGATTGAAGCTGCTATAACAAAAGCCTTCGAAGCGGGAAATATAGACACTAGTCCGGTTCGTGGCATCACAAAAGAAGTGGTTCAGATAATCCATGAACGCGGGAAGGAGGTCATCAATATTGAAGAGATACAGGATATTGTTGAAGACACTCTGATGCTACGAGGTTTTACAGATATTGCACGGCGATACATGAAGTACCGTGAGAAGCATCAGGAAGCCCGAAGAATCCTCCAATTGGTTGGCGTAGTGGATGATCTCAAGTTCGGTCCAAATGCGGCTACCGTGTTAAAGAGATATCTTCTGAAAAATGAGGAGGGCAAAGCTATTGAAACGCCATCACAGCTTTTCAGGAGAGTGTCTGGAGCTGTGGCGAGCATTGAGAAAAAGTATGATGAAAGTGCCGATGTAAAAGAATATGATGACCTCTTTTACTCTATGATGGCGAATCTTGAGTTTCTTCCTAATAGCCCAACTCTCTTCAACGCTGGCACAGCACTTGGTCAGTGCAGTGCATGTTTTGTACTTCCAATTGATGATGATATGAACTCTATCTTCACCTCACTAAAGCATATGGCCATGGTTCAGAAATCGGGTGGCGGGACAGGATTCTCATTCTCGAGATTACGACCCAAGGGAGCCAGAGTTGGTACCACCGGAGGAGTGGCAAGCGGACCGGTTTCATTCATGCGCGCGTACGATACAGCTACTGATGTCATCAAACAAGGAGGTCGAAGAAGAGGCGCGAATATGGCGATACTCCGGTGTGATCATCCGGATATTATGGAATTTATATCATGCAAGTCCGATAAGCAGGCATTTCGCAACTTCAACATCTCAGTTGCAATAACAGAGAAATTCATGTCAGCATTGAGAAACGATGCAGAAATAGAGCTGATTAGTCCTCATACAAAGGAGTCAGTCAAGAGTATTAGTGCAAGAGCAATCTTCGACGCAATCGTGCATAACGCCTGGAACACCGGTGACCCGGGACTCATCTTCATAGATCGGATTAATGAGAAGCATCCACTCAGCGGAGAACTGATCGAGTCTACAAATCCTTGCGTATCAGGGGATACTATTGTCAGTACTAGTAAAGGATTGATGAATATCCAAGATGTACCTGGTGTGATGAAAACTGCAAAGAAACTTGTCTTTCGTCTTCAGACAAAGGAAGGATATCAAGTCAAAGTGACCAGAGATCATCGAATCCTTACAATATCTGGATGGAAACAGGCAGGGGATTTGTGTAAAGGTGATAAACTATGCCTTCAAGTTAATGAGGAGGGATTCGGTCAAACAGGCAATCTCCGAATTGGTCAAATTCTTGGATGGTATGTTGGAGATGGATGGAGTACTGGAAAGGATCGTCGAGCCACTCTTGCATTCTATGGAAGGGATAAAGGAAGGCTGACTCATTATTTCCTCAGCATTGTAAATGAGGAGCTCGAATCTGATTTAGTAGTAATAAAGAGCAAGAAACGAGAGGAGGTCAGGTCCAGGAGGATTTTGAAGCTTGTTCAAGACTGGGAGATGGAATCAAAAAATATATCGAAACTTTTACTCTCATCATCAATGGAATGTCAAAGAGGCTTTTTGCAAGGATTATTCAGCGCAGATGGATCAGTCCAAGGAAGCCACCAAAAAGGTTTCACAGTACGACTATCTCAAAGCAATCTGGATGTTCTCCGTCGTGTGCAAATTATGCTACTCAACTTTGGAATCGTTGCCAAAATTTATTCGAATAGACGGAGTGAACAAAAGCGATTAATGCCTAACAGTAAAGGACAACCCAATCTATACAGAACCAGAGCGAGTCATGAGCTAATTATATCAAAAGAGAATATTGTGGAATTCCGAGATAGGATTGGTTTTCTCCTAGAGTACAAGCAGAAGCGATTAGTCGATGGTATAGAGTCATTAAAAGCACGTGGCCCTTACAAAGAGAGATTCTTTGCGAAATTTGAATCATTAACACCTCTTCAGGAAGAAGACGTCTTTGACATTGTTGCAACGCCTAGAGGTGGTTTTGTTGCAAACGGAATCATTGTGCATAATTGTGGCGAACAACCCCTATTACCCTATGAATCATGTGTTCTTGGAAGCATAAATCTCTCAAAAATGGTTAGAGAAGGCGAGGTTCATTGGGAACGTCTTGAGGAGGTTATTCGCCTTGCTGTTCGATTCTTGGACAATATCATCGATTTGAATGTCTACCCAGTTCCTGAAATTGAAACAGTAACGAAGGCGAATCGAAAAATCGGATTGGGAATAATGGGATTTGCAGAACTCCTCATTCAGCTTGGGATTCCCTATGATTCAGAAGGAGGTCTTGAGAAAGCAGAGAAGATCATGTCTTTCATCAAACAGAGAGCAGAACGTGCCTCCTCAGAACTGGCAAAGATACGAGGGAATTTCGAGAACTTCGCCCTTTTGAAGAAACGCAACACTTGGAAACGTAATGCTACGTTAATTACCGTGGCGCCCACAGGTAGTATCGGTCTAATCGCGCAGACATCCAGCGGTATAGAACCATTATTTGCAGTGGCTCACAGTCGAATATTAGCCGAGGGTATCAATCTCAGCGAGGTGAATCCTCTTTTCAAAGTGATAGCTGAGAAAAGGGGGATATGGACAGATGAGATTGAACGTCAGCTTGTGAGAACGGGGACTGTTCAAGACATAGATTCAGTGCCTGAAGATATCAAACGTCTCTTCAAAACAGCACACGAGATTGATCCAACATGGCATGTTAGGATGCAGGCATCTTTCCAAAAACACACAGATAATGCAGTAAGCAAGACTGTGAATCTTCCAAATCAGGCTACCACAGAGGATATCGAACGTATATTCCTATTGGCTGATGAGCTCCAGCTCAAAGGTATAACCGTCTTTAGGGATGGATGCCTTGATGGAGTTCAAGTCCTCTATAGTGGATGTACAAATTGTGAAGTTCAGTAAAGAATAATAAATACCTGAAATCTCAGCTTCGGTCTATTCTTCTGAACTGATTGAGTGAAGGCAACTATGACAGTGACAACTTGGATTGATTCGTTGCGTGCCTTGTGATTTCAAGATTGCATGATCTGTGTTCGATACACCACTCTTCACATTTCTTTGCCCATTTTTCTTCTTCATAGAGTAAATGACATTCCTCACATTCGAAAAGAGTTCCTTTCTTCTTCATGACCTAGCCATCAACAATAACTAATATCACACCTTTGATAGAGCTATAGGTCTAGAAAATAGTTATTTCTAACCTATAAATGAAAAGAGTTCATAAGACTTATTTTATAGCTATCGATGATATAATTCTTCTAAATCGCATTATAAGGACAAAGAACGATAGACTAATAAGTGAAATTTCAGATTATTCACTACTAAACAGAGATACAAACTACACACGCTATACGCAGGATTTGATATACATTAGGAAGACGTGTGATTGTAAAGACATACCATCGGAATAGCTACAAACATCCTACTTGTGTAGTCCTTAACGCTATCGCCGATCTGTGAGGTGAAACAAATGAACAAGAAGAATGAATATAGAGAGAGATTGCCGATTGCGAAATGGCCAGAACTAGAGAGAAAGATGGGGATTATAGCTCGAATGACAAGCGATCCTCCGCTCAAAAAGCTCCAAAAAGATACTCCTGAACTACCAGAAACAACTGATGTCTTTCTGACATTTTTGAAGAGTCTCACCCAGAGTGAGAAAAAAATCTCACAAGGATGATGTGTTCCAATGAGTTGGAAAAAACAACTCGAAGAGGATGTTTCAAAAATTGATGAGTTGGTATCAGTCATAGATGTGAATGAAAATGAGAGAGAAATATTGGAGGATATTTGTAGCACGCATCCATTAAGAATTTCAAGATACTATCTTTCATTGATTGATAAGAATGATAAGAGTGATCCCATCAGAAGAATTGCAATCCCTATTGTTCATGAACGTTACTTGGAGGGAAGTTATGATACAAGTGGGGAACACACAAACACCGTATTTCAAGGATTACAACACAAGTATCAACAAACTGCTGTCATTTTAGCGACAAATGAATGCGCAATGTATTGCAGGCATTGTTTTCGAAAGCGTCTAGTGGGTATAGATACAGATGAGACTTTACAGGATCTGTCCCGAGCTGTTAAGTACATAAAAAGCCACAAGGAGATCAATAATGTCCTGGTCACTGGAGGAGATCCATTAGTTCTCCCTAATGATAGAATAGAGACCTTTCTAAAAGCATTTTCAGAGATTGAACATCTGGATTTCATTCGATTTGGAACAAGAGTTCCAGTTACCTTTCCTCAGAGGATAACAGAAGATAGAGAACTCCTTAGAATATTGAGAGACTATTCTGATAGAAAACAGATCTATTTTGTAACGCAATATAATCATCCAAAAGAAATTACTGAAGAATCAACTGAAGCAATTAAATGCATTTTAAGAACAGGAATAACAATCAGTAATCAGACGGTTCTTCTAAAGGGTGTTAATGACAATCCAGATGTAATGGCTCAACTTCAAAGAAGCCTCGTTGAAATTGGTGTGGTTCCATACTATATATTTCAATGTAGGCCTGTGAAAAGAGTGAAGAAACATTTTCAAGTTCGCTTATATGAAGGCTGCAAAATAATACGGAAAACAAGGAATAAGCTTGATGGACATAGTAAGAGATTCCGATTTATCATGTCACATCCAACTGGCAAGATAGAGATTCTTGGGATTCAAAACGAACATTTTCTCTTCAAATACCATCAAGCGAAGGATTCAAAGAATCTTGGAAAAATCTTTTCAAGAAGAGTTAGTAAGACTGCAACTTGGTTGGATGAACTGGAAGAATAATTGTATTTCAAACATGTTGTTTGATTGCTTTATGAGGGGGCGATTGACGATATCTTTGATTCCAAAAGTGTTGATACTACCGTACCGACTACTGGTGCGTAAATCTTGTATCCTTATTGGTCTCAATTGACAACTCGTTGCTTAATTTTAACGTATATTGGATATTCAACTAAATCTAATGAGCTGGGGATTCTTTCAGCGAAACCGAATTTATTTGACACATTCTCAATGCTTAAGACTGCAAGACAAGACTCGAATATGACCCAAAAATGAGCGCCCGCAATACAAAATTTAACGAAATCAGAAATCTGTTTAGTGGAAAAAAAGTTCTTGTTGCGTTCAGCGGAGGGGTAGATAGTACGGTGCTTGCACACATTGCAAAGGAAAGTGCAGTGAAATCCAAATTGCTGACTATCGACAGCATTACCTTTCCTCGGACAGAATTGCAGGCTGCTGAAAATGTGGCGGATGAACTGGGTATTGAGTTAGAGATCATTCAAGTGGATGAACTCGCAAACAGAGACCTTGTTAAGAATCCCGTGGACCGATGCTATCACTGCAAGAAAGAGCTGTCCTCTGTTTGGCTGAAAAAAGCGCAAGAACTCAATATGGACATGGTTGTAGAGGGTACAAATGCTAGTGAGATGGATGGGCACCGACCTGGAATAAAGGCTCTTGAGGAGGCGGGAGTCATATCACCATTCCGAGATGCAGGCATAACAAAAGATGAGATTCGAGCCTATGCAAGAGAGGCAGGACTCTCAGTTGCTGATAGACCTTCTATGGCGTGTCTCTCTAGTAGATTTCCATATGGTACTGAGATTACAGAGGATCGTGTTCGGAAAATCGATAGAGTAGAGAAAGAAGTCAAAGAACTCTTTGGCATCCAGTGTGTTCGTGCAAGATTCCATGGAGATTTAGTAAGGATTGAGGTAGGTAGAGAAGAGAGAAAGAAGCTATTTGATGAATGCAAACTTGACGATTTGCAGAATCTAGCAAAGGCTGCTGGCTTCAAGTATGTTACTATTGATGCTTTTGGATACCGAACAGGTGCCATGAACGAAGGTTTAGAGCTCTAGGCACGATGGGCTCAGCAATATTAGACACTTTGACTTTTGTTGCATGATTTTGTCTTCATGCAATCTAGTAATTGAGACGGGAGCAACCAGTTATGCAACTTTCTGTACAGAGCTCTAATCAATTGCTGTTACGGTTGAGGTTATAATTTTGCTCAGACACTGTAGAGGTCACTGGTAATTAAATCTCGTTGATACTGATTGGTTGTACAAAGACGATCTGTATAACAGATAACAATAAGGATTGATTTCACATGCTTCGTCGAACTCTGCTGGTTCTTGTTCTAGTCTTGCTTGTTATATCACCAGCCTTACAATCTAGTGAGAAGTATATTAACAGCATTAGAATGGAAAGTGTAGCACTCCAAGATTCCTCCATAGAAACCATACCCGAGGTAAGTGGTTTTTCTTCGAATGTACTTCTGTCAACTGATGATTCCTCATACCCACACCATGTAGAGGTATCTATGACTATTAGTGATAATGGTACGCTCTTCGCAGGGTGGAAGGAATCAAATACACATAATGGACCTGGTATTCGTGTTAGTATAATAAAGTCCGTTGATGGCGGGATTACATGGACTAGTCCTTACAGTATGCCCATGTTTACAAGTGGAACAACAGGACAGTCCGATCCGTGGTTAGCTTGGTATGATGGGACTGTCTATTATACCTACTTGGAGTACTCGATAGCTGGTCCTTCGCTTTCTCAGATAACAGTTGCGAGGAGTGATAACTATGGTGCTTCTTGGACACCTGTCACAGCATCATATGGAGCCTTTTTTGCAGACAAAGAGATGATGGTAATTAGTGATAATGGGACAATATACGTGGTATATGATGACACAGACGATGCCACTATTATTGGAAATACTACAATTCGTCTTACTCGGTCTACGGATGGAGGCATAACGTTCCATGAGATATGCAATATTACTGAACAAACTCCATGGAAAGGGTTACCATACATGGCTTTGAGTAGTGAGAGTCATCTATATGTTGTATGGCTCTACTTAGAGCCTGAAACATTAAACTGGGGAAATATCGAACTCTCAAAAAGCCTAGATGGCGGCAGCACATTCCAAGAGAGTCAGTTCATAAACAGTGATGGCAACTACTCTACATCAGCACCAGGCAAGATTACTCTCCCCGTTGTACGATTTGATCAGAATGATAGGCTCTACGTTCTTTGGGCGGATGGCTTCGATGGTGGGGAGAATTCTTTTGACGTGTATCTCCGATACTCCGATGACTATGGAGATACTTGGAGTGACCGTCTACGAGTAAACCCGACTGTGCAAGGAAATCAATGGAATCCAGAGATGTTCATTGATACTTACGGGAAACTGCACATCGTCTATTATGATGAACAGGGAGGTTACTATAGACCTTATTACCGCTCCATAACGTTCGTGGGTGATGAGCACGATAATCCAGTACTTGGCAATCCAATTCCTATTGCAGATTTACAAACTTCAAGCTCGTTCACAAGACCAGGTGAGTACATGTCTATCCAGATGGACTCAAATGGAGTTCTTCACATAGTATGGACTGATGGTAGGAATGATGAAATGGATATATTCTATGCTCACGGAATCTACGGAGTTACCATTCCGTTGGAGTCGTCGATTATTCTTGCAGGAATGACTATAATGGTAATTGCAGGCATTGCATTTTACATACGAAGACGTTATAGAGTGTAGCGAAGTATAAGACTTGCCAATTAGCCTCGTTGCTAGACCATATGGCATCCATGATGTAGTACTGTATAGTAATAAGCACAGCGAACTGATACTAAGGAAACGAGGGAAATCTTACCTATTAATTTTTGACCACATGGATGGTTCCATTCTCCTTGATCAACATAGCTTCATTCCTACTTTCCAGGATTCGAAGAAGATCATGGCTCTCAGCTAGTGCTAAGACTAGTGAACTTACCTCATAATCTCCATAGACCATTCTTGATATCTCGTAGACTGTCTTTGGATTGTCCGAAAGGGAGTCAGCAGCTATGCGGAGCTTGTCGTCATATTCAGCACGCAATGTACTAATTCTAGCCTTAATGTCACGTATAGGCTCTCTGTGACCGGGTAATGCAACATAGCTCTCTTTTGATGAGATGCGGTCTAAGGAATCAAAGTAGGTCAGCATACCTATTTTTTCAGAACTGTCAAATGAGATACTTGGATTTGAACTGATATCACCCAAAATATGATCCCCACTAAAGATAACCTGTTGTTCGTCGCATACAAAGCATGTTGATCCAGGGGAGTGACCGGGAACCCAAACTGCCGAAATAGACCCAATGCCAGTTTTGAAGGATGCATCATCTTTGAAACTATGAGCTTGGGGGACAGATTCTCCAATAGATTTGAAGAGTTCTGTGCGGCCTTCTTGTGCGAGCATCAAAGCTTCATTTCCTGGGACACCAGATGCTGCAATCAGCTTAACAATTGAACCCATGTAGAGATCCATATATCTCTCATAATTGACCAGAGCCTCAGCATCCTTCTGATGAATCCACACTTCCGTGGAATTTTCATGAATATGCTCTCGTTCTCTGACAAATTGTGCTACCAGTCCAATGTGATCAATGTGACCATGTGTCAGGAGTATCTGTTCAATGTCTGACAACTTATACGACATGGTATGAAGTTTCTGTCGGATTGCTGCTAGACTCTTAGAGGTCTTTGGACCGGTGTCAATCAGAGTGAGAGGTGAGCCCTCAATTAAGTAGCAGTTAATGTTACCGACAGGAAACGGAGTGGGTATCTCGATTCTTGAAACTCCATCGATTAGATTTGTCATGAGGGATTAGACCAATTGAAGTATTGCTTGTATTGGCAATATAAAGAAGGTTGTTCAGACTGACGAATAAACCTTCAAGCCTTTGTACAAGAGAACAATGCCAATGAATAGGGCAATTGCATTAATAGCGATTTCAATAAGCCCTAATATCAGTCCGCGGGTTTCTGTTTCTTCACTTCATATTTGGATCTAGATGGGCATCTTTCCTTCCAGCATTGTCGCACGTGAAAAAATACGCGAAAAGTCATCATATTGTGCCAACTCTATGTACCTGACCCTCTCAACTACGCTCTCAATCAGAGCCCTATCTTTTAGAGATAGAAGCATTCTTTTAGCTCCGTCTCCAGCAGCGTTTCCAACAGGAATGACCTTCTCTATGTCAACCGGAGGTAAAAGGCCTATGGCTAGAGCATTTTTCGGATTAATGTAATTTCCAAATGCGCCTGCCAGCAGAAGTATATCGATATCCATGATATCTATCCCGGTAGATTTCATTAGAATACTTGCTCCTGCAAGAATTGCTCCTTTTGCTAGTTGCACTTGCCGGATGTCATTCTGGGTGAAAACTAGTAACTGCTGAGATTTATGTTCACCAGGTTTTGCGATAGTGTATGCCTTTTCTCCTTCAAGAGTTATTACTCTACTCGATTCCAAGAGTTTCCCATTCGAACTAATGATACTCGAAGCTTTCAGCTCTGCGACAAGATCAACGATACCTGAACCACAGATTCCTTTCGGTGGGGTGTTTCCTATAACGAAAATTTGGGGTGCCTGATCAGGGTCGATAATTGATAGATACTCGATAGCGCCTTCCTGCCCTCTCATACCATGTCGTATCATTGCACCTTCAAAGGCGGATCCTGCGGCAGCCGAGCAACAGAATAATTCTCCTTGTTTTGATAGCACTATCTCACCATTTGTGCCGATATCGATTCCAAGCACAATCTTATCAGTAGTATCTAGCCGTTGTGATAAGATGAAGGCAGCTGTATCTCCTCCTACAAATCCTGCAATATTTGGAGCCAAGTATACATTAGCTTCCTTTATTTTGGTAAATCCTAGATCTTTGCCACTCTTGTTTAGAGCCTTTTTGACGACCGGTTCATATGGTGCGATTCCTAAGGATTTAGTATCTAGTCCAAGAAGTAGATGATGCATCGCCGGATTTCCTACTATGGTCAATCTGACAATGTCTTGGAGATTCACTTGGTTTGATGATGCCAATTCAGTGATGATTTCTTCAATTTTAAGGAGAACCGCATCTTTGAGTACATCAGGTCCATCATCCTCAACAACAGCGTATGTGATACGTGACATGACATCTTCGCCATACATGATTTGAGGGTTCAGGCTTGCAGCATGGCCAATTTGAATGCCCGTTTCCAAATCTAAAAGATAGGCTACAATCGTTGTTGTGCCCAAATCGATTGCTATACCTTTTTTATTCTCAAGACCTTTATCAAAGTCCAATTTCGTAGGAATTGCAATTCCATCTATGAGAATTTTGACTTGAGCTGCAGTTCCCATAATCGCGACACGCAAGTCGTTCTGAACCTTGTGCTGGCAGGCTAATCGTACTCCTCTCTTAATGTCTGACTCAGAGATGTGCATGTAATCAATTTTAGAAGGCATTGGTGGAGGTTTCATCAAGACTTTGCATTTTCCACAAGTACCATATCCTCCACACTCTGAGAGAATATGCAAGCCCAATCCACGTGCAGCATTCAAAACTGTCGTTGTTTCATCTACATCAATTTTGATTCCTGAGGGTTCAAATGTCACAATTTTCCTAGCCACAAGGTTTCCCTACCTAATCAAGTATCTTGGATGTGGTTGATTGGGTTTGGTCTGCACTTCTATAAAACCATAAGATACCATAGCATCAAATAAAGCAACTGCTAGAGAGAATAACCTCTATGAAGTAAAGATGTTACAAATGTTCAAGTCATAGGTAGGAGATGCAGTCAGTCATAGAGCGTCCTTTGTGACACCAGCTCTATGCTAAGCTTATTCATAATCCGTGTTCATCTTCCTCATATCAATTAATATCAGGCCTGTTTTGATTTATATATTATAAAAAGAACAAGTTCGAATTTTGTTTCTACTTGGCCATCATCTTAGCAGCAAGAGCATGAATGTCTTCGAGCATTCTACGAATTCGAGGGTCGCTGAGACTATATAGTTTCCTAGTGCCATCGCGTCTTACATTCAAAATTCCAGATCGTACAAGCTGTGTAAGATACGCTGAAACTGTGGATTGAGATAAACCAATTTGCGGGAAGATGTCACACTGACATTGCTCACCGTCTGCGAGGAAATCGACTATCTTTAAGCGCTCTGGATTGCTCAAGGCTTTATGGAAATACACTCGCCATTCGGTTTCTTTATCAGTACTCATAACAACACATCACTTTGGCATCTCTCTGTTTTGGTATGACAAGTATACACGCGAATTGCCCACCAAAACTGGACTCTCAAATATCCGCACTATATATCTCGATAAATCAATCTTTCTATTTCACTCTTTGAATGATTGGATTGACATTGTACAAACCAATCAAGCAACCTTTATGCCTAGTTTCTCAATCTCTCTGACAATAGCTGCTTCAATCGCAGCTGTGGAAGGATTAGCTCCTAGAGAGTGGGAGCCGACAACCACACCGCGATAGCCAACACGGAATTGCTTGGCTTGCTCACTCTCTGCTGAGTATTCTCTGTAATCCACTAATTCTCTGTATTTCTTTACAGCGTCATAGATTCTGCCAAGGAACCCTGTTTGGCTGCAACCACATACTCCTACAGGCATGAACACCATTACTGGAATCAAATCAGACATACACTTCACCCCCATTCATCTCTTAATCGATCAATATGCCTTGCTATATCTTGAGCAATTTCGTTTACAATAATGTCACTATCATTGATCCTCCATCTCTCATCTTGGCTTTCACTATATTTTCCCAAGTAGTCTTCTAGATTCATCTCCACAGCTGGTTCACTGCTGTACCTAGTAGTACCCTTCCCTGCACAGAGTTTACTGCATCCATCAATTGTGATTGTCGGGAATTTTCTCGCAAACTCTCTCTCAGCTTCATCCCCAGCCAAGAAGAGAGGGAGGCATATTGTCACTGTTTCGTTTGGTTTCAAATGATGCAATACTTCAAGTGTGGCAGCACGCGATATGTTCCCTCCCGAACATGCTTCACCGCTACAAGAGATTAGACCGACCTTTGGTTTGAATGTCATTTTGTAGAACCTCCATGTTTGAGGATTAAATTCACAATATCATCAGCAAGAAGCCTACCACCACTTCCGATGTCAAGAACGGTCTCGGGTTTGTGTTCTTTGTTCTCTGCAAGAACCTTAGGTGTCATAATCTCCATGGCTGGCGTTCCTCCAACATGTTTCACAAGTACTGAGGCACATTTCTTTGGACATCCATCGATGGTATAGACATCAGACTCCATCACAATTCGCTTGGACTCTTTGTCATCGGTCATCAACAGTGGAAGACAGATGGTTGTGAACATATCATTGTACTCACCATCTGATAATAGATAGGTGGCTTCCCTTGCTACCGCACCAAAGGCCTTTCCTATTCCACTACACGGAATTACAACTTTCTTCACGTTCTATTCCACCTTCTTTCCAATCTCTTCCTTCGCTTTTGCCAATGCATATACCATGTAATCTGACGCGTTTCTGAGCAATTCCAGTTCGTCAATATCATCAGGTTCAATGCGATACAACCATCCTCTATCGTACGGGCTCTCATTGATGAGCTCAGGACTATCTTCGAGCGCACGATTTGATTCTACTATTGTTCCTGATAGGGGAACAATAATTTCAATCATGATTTTTGTTGATTCCATTGCTCCAACATCATCAAACATATCCACGTGGGTCCCGGGCTCAACGAGATCCACAAAGTACACATCAGATATCATCTGTTGGAGGAGATCTGATGCACCAATCCTGACATGGTTACCGTCGTCCCACACCCAGAAATCATTATCAGAATACTTCAAGCCTTTCGCTACTCGAAGAGTGAATTTGTCGAATTTCTCTTCGAGATACTCGATCTCACGAGAGGGTTTTTCAGAAACTGTGGATGATGTTCTCTGAGTTCTCTTATTCAACTCAGATGTAGCTACATCGACCATTTGTTTTACCTTTTCTTCGAACTCCTCGACTGAACCGACAAGATCGGGGACAGACAGAACAGTAAGATCATTGCGTCCTCGGTCGAGTGCAAGTTCAGAGGAGCATTTTATTCCGCAACCGTCAAGACAAATCACATTTGATGTTCTATAATCACGCATCTCGCCAGGTCGTTCTTTAAAGAGAGCACCCATGCTCCCGATGACCGCATCATCGAATTCCTCTAAGAGCTTCTCTGCAACGGCTCTCGTGACTCTTCCACCCGGGCGGTCATATCCTGCGCAGGGAAGGATATACGTACGTACCACAAAATTACACCTCACTTGGCTCGTTCAGTCTTAATTAGGTTTAGAATGTCTGCTTTTAGTGGAAAGAAGATAGCATCCTTCGGACACATCTTCTTGCATGCTTGACAGAATACTACACAGTTATACCGGTTTTCAACATCGACCCTCGGAGGATTCTCGCGTGGTCTATAGACTCTGTGTGGACAGAATTTGATGCAATCATACTCACCATTGCATCCATCACATCTATTGAGGTCTATGGTCGGCCACCATGGTATCTTCTCACGATTAACACCCATGAAAGTCGTGCCCGGTCCGGATTCACTGGATATCATACCCATTTTTCTTCAGCTCCCCTGTGACCTTTTCAATTGCCTCATCAGTGGTCATGTCCCTTACATCAATCGGCACCAAATCTGTCTTAACATTCAGACCCCTTTTTTCAAATGCATCTCGAAAGAGTTTGTATTGCATGGCTGGTGCGCAACCACCGATGAAGACTTTCTGTCCTTGTCGTAGAACATCTTCCAAATATCGGTCGCCATCTTCTTCACAAAGCTGTGGATGGATTATTCCATGTTTTACAGGAAGCACCATCCTTATAGTGTTGATGAAATCCCAGATATCCATCTTCTCAAAGCCGGGACATTTTCCTGTGCATACACACATGATGAATGCCGGTTTCTCAGAGCTCATAGTGATGATCACCATCTATTATTGTAATTATCGATATATTTCGATATATCAGTTTTTCTATACACTTGCTTTGCAACGGGGTTTCCTTGAAAATCACCACAATACACCCATTAACCTAAACGGGATTACCCTTCCAGAATTTTCGCTTGTTGAGGGCTTTGGATAGATATACCAAACCCAGCATAATTGGGACCTCCCAGAAAAGCCCCATTGTGGTACCCAAGGCAGCAATTGATCCAACACCATAGATTGATACAGCTGTAGCGATGGCTATTTCAAAGTGACTTGAAGACCCAATTATGACTGTAATAACACCTTCTCGATATGCAAGACCTGCAGCACGCGTCACAAAGAGATTGTACCCTACAACGACTGCAAACCCAATCAGTAGGGGTATCGAAACCAGTACGAGGAGGTCTGGATTGTCCAACATTACAGCCCCGTTAAGGGAGAACAATACAACCAGAGTGCTTAGGAGCGCAATTAGCGCAACCTTGCCAACAGCAGGTCTATATTTGTTTTCAAACCAGTCTAGTCCTCTTGTATTGATTAGGTATCTCCTACTCGCCAACCCAAGAACCAGAGGTATTCCAATAAACAAAAGAACCGAAACGAAAAGAAGCCATCGGTCAATCTGGATAGCTGCAATCCCTGTAAGAAGGGCTACTATGGGAGCATATAGGAAGATGATTGTTGCTGTGTTAAGACTGGTGTTAATGATATTCTGCTCTTGGTTGCCCTCTGCCAAGTAACCCCATACCAACACCATTGCAGTACAAGGACTTGAAGATAAGAGGATGATTGCTACTATAAGTTGGGGATTGCCTCCAAGGAAGATGTTAGCAAGCAAGAATCCCACAACTGGAGAAATGATCCAATTAGAGAACAGAGTGAGAATGATTGGCTTTGGTGCCCTACCTAGTTTACGAAGTTCAGAAGTCTGTATGTTGAGCATAGCTGGATACATCATCAAGAAAAGGAAGATACCAATGGGTATTGATATTCCTCCAAATTGTAATGATGCAATTACTTCACCGATGGATGGAATGAACTGAGATAACAAAATTCCTGCAAGCATACAGAAGGCAACCCACAGAGGCAAATATTTCTCGAATAGTCCGAGACGTTTACTTTCCGTAACTGGGCTTTCACTCATAATATCACCATCCAATAATTGGCGAGTTGAAACAACGAACTTTTTCGATATTTAAATTCTTCCATAAGTAAACTAATCTCTTAATGATCAATCATGGAGTTGATTCTGCTTGCACCGATGTAAATGCAATTTCTCAATCCGATTGGTGCTCCAATAACCTTGTTTTGGGTGCCTTGACCGACTACCCCTAAATATCTGACCCCGTCGAGATCCGTACCCATTCCTGCTCCGAAGAACAGGAACAAGCTGCTTCTATGAGACATAATACATCGGAGGGGATTGATGGAAGGTGAGAGTGACTCTCATCCTCTTCCATCCGCAGTTTCCGCTACGAATATCTTGTTAAAGAAAAAATGTAATTATAAGCAGATATAACCACAGTTCATTTAGAGGATTAATAAATGAATAGAATGAATCCTAAGGTTGATGCATTTCTAAGCAAAACCAAAAAGTGGCAAGAAGAATTCAAGAAACTAAGAAGAATCATTCTTGACTGTCAGCTAACCGAGGAATTGAAGTGGGGTAAACCTTGTTACACGTTTCAGGGAAATAACGTAGTTTTGATTCACGGATTCAAAGAATACTGTGCAGTTCTGTTATTCAAAGGTGCCTTGTTGAATGATGCCAAGGGTATCTTAATCTCACAAACGGAGAATACGCAGGCAACGCGCCAGATTCGGTTCACCAATGTTCGAGAAATAGTCGAGATGGAACCCATCTTGAAAGCCTATATTCATGAAGCCATAGAGGTGGAAAAGGCAGGTTTGAAAGTGGACTTCAATAAGACTACAGAATACACAATTCCTGAAGAGTTTCAAAAGAAATTAAACGTAAATCCAGCCTTGAAGAGTGCTTTTGATGCATTGACACCGGGACGACAAAGGGCATACCTTCTCTATTTTTCTGCACCCAAACAATCCAAAACTCGGGAGTCAAGGGTTGAGAAATTTGTACAACAAATTCTCAATGGAAAGGGATTAAATGATTAATCAAATAAGAGAGAAATAAAATGTCAAAGGCAAAAGACATTGATTATTACATTACCAATTCAAGCGGAGAAGCTCATCTGATACTCAAAGAAATGCCAAAATTAAAAGTCCAAATTTAGACCCTTAGCGAGCCACGGAACCCCCTAACGCCATAGAAAGAGGGTGCACTATTATGATACAAGAAGACAGTGTTGTAGCGGCGATCCATAAAGATAGCGCCACCAAGTCTTCTAATATCAGAGGGTGTTATCACCCAACTCGATGTTGTTGTGTCGAAATTTCCAAGTTTCTGCAACTCTCGATATTGTTCTTCTGTTAAAAGCTCGATACCAATGGCAGCAGCCATATCAATAGCGTTACCTTTTGGATGAATCCCCTTCTTTTCCCTCGCTTCCTGGCCTTCGCGGTCATAACAGACATTTACGCGGCCCTTGGGGCTCTGTGCTGAACAATCATAAAAGATGTATTCGCCTGTCTTTTTATCATGGGCAACAACATCTGGTTCACCGCCAGTTCTTTCCATTTCATTAAGTGACCACAATTTTTCGCCATTATCTTCCAGCTTTGCTTGTACTTTAGCCCATTCAAGACCTTTATGTCGGTTCATGTTTTTTTCAAAGCGGGTTTTCAATATGCTGAGCAGTTCTTCACGTTGCTTGGGGGATAACTCCTTTTTGACTACTGTATTTGATGATTTAGGCATAACTATAGTTATTGTTCTGCGCTTATAAAATCGATTTTGCAGGAAAACGTTTACTTTGTAATGATTACTATTTGGATTAGTAAAGAATCCTAGGAAAGTTCCAGGATTTATCATGGGTACATATGTTTCTAGAATTACAAAATGCACTCTGAAAAATGAAAGGTGGCTCAACAATGACAGGCGAGGGAAATTACCCCTGAATACCTGACCCCATCAGCCTATACCCCAAGTCCATCTGAGGTGTCAATAAGCAGAGCGTTAGACTCATCAAAGGCTTAACAGTTATAATAGAGCAGGTTCCCGAACGCTAAATCTAGCTATGCATACAATTCATCTTGGGATGTTTGAACACTACCAAAATCACGAACAACCTGCTGTAAACACTAGTTTTAATTCAATAAACCGCTCTCACTCATGGTACTTCACTCTATCTTCATGCATTTTGAAAATTGCGAGAATGGAAATTGAGGCATAGATGCAAATTGGCTAGGAAGTAAAGGATGATGAAGACCAGACTCATTGTGATCACTTGCGTTCTAGGTTTAGTCCTCATTTTAAACGCAATACCAAGCTTTTTCGTGGAAGGAGCAAGCGCGAATCAAATAGTGCTAACAAAAACGGGACAAATTGATACTGGTGACGCTTACGATTTGTGGATTGATCCAGAAAATGACATAGCCTGTGTTACGTGTGGTTACTCGGGAATCAAAATCTTTGACATAAGCGACCCCCATAGCCCAACTGGGATAGCGAACGTGTCTTCTTCTTTGAGTGGATATGCTCACCAACTCGTCGTGCGTGATAATCTAATGTACATTGGTGATGGCCAGGGTGGACTCAAAATCATTGATGTTACAGATGTGTCTAATCCTGTTGTTTTGAACCAGTATACTGGTGATTATGCATGGGATGTAGAAGTAATAGGAAACACTGCTTTTGTGGCCAATGGGTTTATGGGTAGTGGTGACAAACTGACGGTAGTCAATATCACAGACCCTACGGAACCCGTGTTATTAGGAAATCATACTACAGTTGGAGATGCAACAGATATTGAGATTGTGGAGAATCTCGCATTTTTGACGACAAGTTATGCGGGATTTACTGTTTTTAACATTAGTAACCATACAAATCCAATACAACTCGGACAGTATGAAGGAGAATCAACTAGTAATGCAGAATTAGGAGACCTTGAAATCGTAGGAAACCTAGCTTTTCTAAGTTACTGGGATAAGAGCTTTAAAGTGCTCAATATTAGCGACATATCAAACATCAGAGTGCTAACGGAATTCAATGAAAGTCTGAGCACGTTTTCTGTATATATTGAGAAAGATCGCAATCTTGCCTTTCTCTGCGATTATGAATTAGGTCTTCTACTGCTGGATATTTCTATTCCAAATCAACTTAGTGAAGTAGCCCGTTATTTTGATGGCGGCAAACCATGTCGTATTGAAGTTGTTGGTAATCTAGTCTATATGACGGACCAAGAGAACGGATTCGTCATTCTAGAGATTGGCGAGATTAGCGGGTTCACAGTAGGCCCGGAGCATTTCTTACTCATTGGAGGTTTAGCTGCTGTCATTGTGCTGATTTGGCAGCTGAAAAAAGGGAGAAAATCTGGTCTTAGTGCGGCAACCCTGAATACCTGACCCCGTCAGCCTCCACTTCTAACCATCATGAACTATTTATTCGTTCAAGCAAATATTACACACAGGCTGTTCATTTTGTCAAATAATCAAGAATGGAGCAAAAGCTCTGAAAACTTATTATACTCATCTGAAGAGCTGAAATCTAACCGACCAAAATGTATCTTTCGCATCCTAGCAGCAGTGTTGACATTAGGATTGATCTTGACATTTCCCGGATTTCCATTACAGCACTCACTAATCTTCGTACTTTACTTGGAGTTTTTTGGCTGTTTTATCATGATATATAGTTTCATCCATTGGAATTCAATAATGAAAAACAAGCAAAAAGATACCACTTAACAAAGAATTGTGCGACTAGTTTAGAAAAATTGATTCACACAAAATAATACAATCAGGGAACCAACTGGGAGATAGATATATGGAAAAAGGAAAAGGGTGGCTCAACAATGACAGGCGAGGGAAAGTACCCCTGAATACCTGACCCCGTCAGCCTATACCCCAAGTCCATCTGAGATGGAAGTTACTTGTTTTCAGTAATTGTATCTTTTAGGGCTTGAATTTTTTGAAACATTTCGGACAGACTACAAAACCATCTGGCCTTATTATGCCACTAATTGAAATCTCTGAATTACAAGATGGACAATTCTGGGTTGAACCTTGTTGGGTCTCGGGGACGTTCCCTCCCAATTTTCTTAATTCGGGCTCGGGTGAGTGCTTTTTGGTCTGTTCTGTGAGGTACTGATCGAACGCTCTATCCGGGATGCCACTTCCCGTTGACAGATGTGTCCTGAGATTTCTGTAGTCTCCCATTCCGCGGTCTATCGCTCCTGATAACACAGCATGCACCTTAACACCATTCGTCATCTCGGTGAACGTAAGCTCGATTAACATATAGACCACACTCTTACTGGTTGCTTTGATAGCGTCGAGAACTTTGAATGGGTTCAAAGGGTTAATGGGCAGTATTATTCCAACCTGCCAATCTGTTATCAACTGGGCAGAGTTACCTCCCATCAATAAATGGTACTTCGTTCCAATAGGGATAACTCGCGTCCAGTGTTCAATTCCGTCAAACGCATCCTGAATAGAAGATTCAGGAGGAAGCATGAAATCCTCTTCGAATGTCCCCAAATTACGTACCAACTCCAGGATTTGATTCGTCAAGTATCGCATATATGTATGTTTTGAACCTTAGTCAGGAAAAAAGGATGAAAATTGATTCAACTTATTCTGAAGCATATTGCAAAAGAGAAAGGGTGGCTCAACAACGACAGGCGAGGGAAAGTACCCCTGAATACCTGACCCCGTCAGCCTATACCCCAGTCCATATGAGATGGATGACTTGTATCATCCATAAACTCTTTTCAGGATTCTACAAATAAAGAAAGTAGTCCACGGAGACCACTCTTTCTTTTGACCAAAAGACCAATCTTTGAATTCACGATATGTCGACTCAGGTGTAAAATGCCCTTTTTTATCAGCATTTGATATAACTACTGATAGCATATCTTGGAAAGCTGGTTCCTTTGACAGTACTTGATAGCGGCTCAATGTATCAAGCACTTCACCAATGTTATACCAGAAAAAGGGAGGACGAAGCTTTCGAAATCTCGTACCATGACCAAACATGTAAGGCCTTTCTTCTTTTGATCTCTCCCAACAGCTCAGAATCACCTTTCCTGCAGTAACCAGATTCTTTGGTCGCATATCTTCCGACAATAGGGAGAACAGCCGTAGAGCTTCAAGAGTCACTTGAGGGCATATATCATCCCTTTTTCCCGGACCACGGGCATTATTGACACTATTAGGTTCACATTTCCAAGCTATTCCTTGATTCGTGACCTTGAGATGGTCAGTGATAAATGCTAGTGCATTTCGAACTTCTTTGGAGTTTTGATAACAACCAAGTAGCAGTGTTTCGGTAATGATATGTGTGTCACAAAGATTGGAGCCAAGTTCAGGTTGCTTCTTTGGAAATCTAGCTAATGATAAGAACCTCCCATTATCATCTTGTAGACTTTTCATCTGATTTAGCAAATCATCAATGCGCTGATCATCGGTCGGTTTTACTCCAAAGTCAAAGAGGAGTAGTAAAACAGATGGAGGATAATCTGATTTATCGTGTCCCTTCACTAAATAGCTAGACCAGTCTTTGGGAAGGCTGTTAATGAGCGATTTCACTCTTTCATCGGATAAAACTAATTCTCGTTGCTTGCGAACAGAGGGATCAGTTTCTGGAATACATAGTAAATCTACAATTGTCCTGTATCTTGTGAAGGGTTCATCACAACTAACTAACTCCAGTCTAGGATCGGTACCAAGTGGTCTTGCCCACTTGGGAGTTTCCCTAATAGCATCCTCTGCTACTTTTGGAATGTTTATCGATGACATTAGTACGTGCAATATCGAAAATCAGTCTTTTAACAAATCCTATCTCCGGGCAAAAATGAAAGGGTGGTTCAACAGTACAGGTACGGAAAAGTACTCCTGAATACCTGACCCCGTCAGCCTCTACTTCTACCTATCTGAGAGAGATTATTCCAACCACTTGTAACCTCGGCTTCTATGGATTATTTCAGTGACTCGAACATCATGATTTACTACAAAGTAGATTGCTCTATAATCACCAATGCGTAATCGGAAAAGAGGTGGTTCATCGTGAGAGATGAGTTTCTTGATGTCAGCCCCAGACCGTCTTCGAAACGGGTCATCTTCAAGCTCCTTTAGTCCGGCTTTGATTCGATTCTTCTGCCTAAACTCTAACAGGTCCAATTGAGCCACTGCAGTCTTGGATAAGAAGATACTATACGTGGTCAAGGGGAACGAACTCCTCTTCTTCGAGAATTCGTCTCTGTCTTCTCGCAAACTCAACCTGCTCTGCAACTTCAAGGAGGCGGCGGATTAACTCATCGTAGGTTTCACCTTTCTGACCATACTTCTTCAAGAGATCACGAGTTTCCTTTGATAAGGGAATAGTAGTTGTTTCACCCATATCTATCATAACTTATAATGTTGATAATTACTTATAACTTCATAGATTCTGTTCCCTTATTGAATCACTAAACGATAATTAATTTTCTGTTGCAATATAAGTATGGGGCGTATTGCCTTTGTGGTACTCATGAACATAATTCTATCTCGATTCAAGTATATTCGTAATTGTGATACTTTCCGAAGAATCTATTCAATTCATCCACTTCTTCTTTTAATAAGGTGTCAATATCGGTGTGAATTGTGTCAAGAGGAGTAATGAGGATAGATGGTTGTTTTTTGCGTCTTCCGAATTTCCAAGTCGCAATTGTCCATCCATCATAAATGACAGTGGAACGAATTATGCCACCACCTGGCCAAACCTTTGGCTCATCTTCATTGGAAACTGCATGTTTTCGATTTGAATACCCAAGCAGATAGTTATCAAAAGCAGGAAGAAGACGAACAGACGGCCTCTCATTGCCACGTTCAAGTTCTAAGTCTTTAGTTAGCATTTTCATGGGATTTTTGCCACTGGTGACTTCCGTTGTTATTGGATCAAGAGTAGCCCAAGCTTTTCGAAGCCTCCTCATTGGCAATTTTGACCAAGATGACAGGTCTTCTATTGTTGCTGGCTGATATGCAGATAGGTATCGAAGAGCAAGCGCATGTAACATGGAATTCTCTTTTTCTAACGGTTTGAGATCCACCCAATCACCTAATGACCCGAAGGCTTCCTCTTTTCCTTTCGGAGCAACTTCACAGATATGTCCAAGTAACGCGGCACGACGAATGAGGTGATATGGTGCCTGACCTTTCCTGTCAAAAGTCATGCCATGATTTAGAAGAGTTTCAATTATCTCAGCACGGGTTTGTGGCCCATGTTTCTTTACACTATCCAAGATAATTTCTATCGCTGTTTCTGCAAGATTATCATTGAATCCTAGATTATTGAGCCTTTTACGACTCCGTGAAGCAAATGTTGATCCACATAGCGATAATAACCAAGAAACATCCTCAGATGCAAGATAGTGTAGTGTCCCTCTCATACACCAAGTCCGTATAATGGACTGAGAAGAAAAGCGGCTTTGGTCTATATCTTTGATTGTCAAACCTCTACTCCGAGCTTGGATACCGATATTTGCTGCTGAAACTTCTTGAGCTTGAATACCAAATACTCTAGCTACAATACTGGCTACATCCCGAGATTCATTTCTTGGTTCGAGTTGTTGTGATCTTAAACGGATTCGTCTGATAGCATCTTCAGAGAGAAAAACATCCATGTGATGTCTAATACTTCAGATTTAGAAATGTGTTTCCATGGTCTTTTCCATGGCTAGGTCGGTACTGCTTGCAAACTCCTCACGAGATGTCTGATTAATGCAGTCAACTTCATTTTGGATATTCACATAATAGAATACAAACTGAAAATGATAAACTACTACAAAATAGAAAGGGTGGCTCAACAATGACAGGCGAGGGAAAGTACCCCTGAATACCTGACCCCGTCGAGGCCCGTACCTCTTCCTGCTCCGAAGAACAGGAACAGCTGCTTCTACCTCTATGAGATAGAATACATAGGAGGTGATTGATGGAAGTGAGAATGACTCTCATCTTCTTCCATCCGCAGCTTCCGCTACGGATTCTTTGCTAAAACACTCTCTAGACAATAAACCGTTAAAGTGGATTCATCACAAAGATAACCTAGTTCACAATTCAAGCACAACGTTTCGAGCTGCTCTCTTCCTAAGTCCAGATTTCCTTTTTCTTCATGTAAGCGATAGAGGAGTTTCAGGTACTTTCCTTCGGCTATCCGAGGAACTTCGTTTCGTTTGTCCAGTTTGAACCATTCGTACAAGCCTCTTCCTCCCTTTGAGGAGTTGCACTCCCTACAAGCCATTACAACATTGTCGGAAGTATCGGGTCCGCCTTTACTTCTAGGTGCAAGGTGGTCGTAAGAGAGGTTCTCTGTTGCTCCACAATAGATGCATTGGTTTGGCATTTCTCGTTCGCGAATGTACTCTTGAATGGACCCTGACCATTCAATCTTTCCAGATTGGAGCTTTTTGAAACGATTCATTATGAAGCCAAACTGATTCTTCCCGATTCCTGCTGAGGCTGAGATAATCTTGGAATATTGCCAATAGAGTAGATCTCTGATGGTCTTGACTGCAGAGGGTGGCATCGTTTGACCTTCTATCTATTGTATATTCTGTTTTTTGCCTTATCAGTTTAGAGGTCATTGTTTCTCTGAATCAGTTTTCGTTTCAATCAACTGAGAGGTCATTATATGGTGAAGAGAACAGCTCAACGATATTTTGACAGTTGCACACAAAGGAATAAAAGCTAAGAGAAGAGGGATATAGAAAGAGGGCGCATTGGATGCCCTCGAAAAAGCGTGTGAGGAGGAATTCGCGATTAATTATCCCAAAATTCTATCAGTAGTAGTTTGTGTTCTCGTAGCATTGTCATTATTGGCAGTCTTTCTTACTGGCACTGTATCATCTTATGCAAATGCGGCTATACTGACCAGTGGGTTCCAAGTAGCTGCTATTGCCTTTGGCCTATCAGCAATTGCCTTAGCCATACTAAGACTCAGCTATAGAGAAACCTGATACTTCTCCATTCAAACTTGGTCATTGACGAGCAAATGCAAGAACGAGAAATGAGAGGGTGGCTCAACAATGACAGGCGAGGGAAAGTACCCCTGATTACCTGACCCTGTCAGCCTCTACCCCAAGTTCATCGGTACTAATCTATTACAACCGTTTGTATCCCTATATGAGAGAATCTGATGAAATGGGCAAAGAAAGAAGTATACATAGGTGATTGCTGTCTGAACTTCAGAGGATTTATCTGTGTGTTAGCAGTCGTATTTCGGTTTAGGAGTTAATTGCAGGGATTGAGTGAGCCCGTGAGTGAGAATCTGTATGAATTTAAAAAGAAACGAGCTGAGCGGTTGCTGTCGCGTCCTTTTTGGAAACCAAAATGCAAGTTCTTAAGGACGCTGCTTCCGTCATTAACAGTATTGCTGTGTTTGCTTTTGGCCGAGTATAGCTTGCCAGCATCCGCAACCGTGGGGGCTCAACAACCGCCCATTGAGTTCGTACGCAGCATTCAGGTAACGCCAGATGATGAATTTCTAACCGGTAGCTTTGCCCGCATCAATTATGTACCAGCAACTAGTCGTTTTGTTGTCACATTTGGAATAAAGGCAAGTACAGAACCGAACACATCCTTAGGAGCAGGATATGCCTTTAAAGAGTACAACTTGGACATGCAGGAAACTGGCAAGTCCGGAATCATCCAATGGTACCCCAATGTGCCTGGGGCGGGTGATTCGGGTTCCTGTATGGTCAACAATACCTACTATTGTGCCTTCGTTTCGCAGACCAACCCAGAGTATGGCTGGACTATAATCAAATATGATGCAACTAATTGGACACGCTTGGAAGAATTGTTTTTCCCACTCGAAGAACCGAATCAGGGAAACTATGATCCCTGTGTCGCATATGTCAATGGACAGCTTGATATCTGCAACCAGTACAATCCTTCAGGAATCTGGCAACAGGGATTTTCCTCTCGCCATTACTTCTTTACAGCAGACCTCCAACCGATAGGAATGGTAACTGTCGATGATACTCCTCATATTTCAGGGGCTTCCATTATCTATGAAGATGGTATCTACTACTATGTGTCTGCTAACGTCTACAATGGTGCTCTTGTTTTGATGAAATATGATAGTGATTGGAACTATCTCGGAATGAAGAATCTAATGCCTCAAGCTCACTGGTCACAAGGCTTACTCTCTGATGGACGATTCTTCTATCTGGCATACTTGGATACTAGCCTGAGAAACCCTGACAACCCTGAGATTTTCTTTCCAGTCTATCCGAATGTGCGCCTCGCAGTGTTCGATCGCGACTGGAATCTCGTCCACATCGAGAATGTCACAGATTTTGCTCGCTCTGATCACAAGAAGGGAGGTAGGCCCTGGGTAATTCTTCACGGAAATCTGTTGTATGTGTCTTACGATGTGGACACGGTGAACGTCACGACCGAGGAGGAGGAACTGAAGTGGCAAGCCCACGTTAGCATCTATGAGATCTCAGAGTTGTCTGAAGGCGTTGACTTGATGTGGCCGCTGCTGACAGTAGGTATCATTTCTGTTGCAGCGATAGCAATCGCTTATGCAATCAAAAAGAAACGTTAACAAATGCCTAGAGAGAAGAGAAGTAAGTCTTAGATTAGGCATCTAGAGAATCTACTCAGAAAAATAGACAAATGAAAAAATGAAAGGGTGGCTCAACAATGACAGGCGAGGGAAAGTACCCCTGAATACCTGACCCCGTCAGCCTATACCCCAAGTCCATCTGAGATGGACAAGCATAGGAGGTGATCCATCCGCAGCTTCCGCTACGGATACCTTGTTACGACTTCTCCCTACTTGCGACCCCAAGATTCGTCATCGCCCAATGGACGACACCTCACCCCAAGGCCGCTCGCATGGAGCGACGGGCGGTGTGTGCAAGAAGCAGGGACGTATTCTCCGCGCGATAGTGACACGCGGATACTAGGGATTCCAGGTTCACGCGGGTGAGTTCCAACCCGCGATCCCGACTACGACTGGGTTTCGCGATTGACTTCACCTTTCGGCGTTGTGACGCATTGTCCCAGCCATTGTAGCACGCGTGTGGCCCCGCCCATATCGCGGCATACTGACCTACCGTGGCCCCCACCTTCCTCCAGCTTTTCGCTGGCGGTCCCCCTAGTGTGCCCCGTCAGAGCCGAAGCTCCCGGCTGGCAACTAGGTGGCAGGGATCTCATTCGTTGCAGCACTTAAGCTGATACCTCACGGCACGAATTTACGATGGCCATGCACCAGCTCTCAGCTCGTCGAGCAAGATCATCAGTCTGGCTCTCATTCGGCTGTCTGGGCGGGTAAGTTTTCCGGCGTTGAGTCCAATTAAACCGCAAGCTCCACCCCTTGTGGTGCTCCCCCGCCAATTCCTTTAAGTTTCAGTCTTGCGACCGTACTTCCCAAGCGGTCCGTTTATCGCTTTCGCTACAGCACTGCAGTGGCTCGTGGCCAATGCAACACTTAACGGACATCGTTTACGCCCAGGACTACTCGGGTATCTAATCCGATTTGCTCCCCTGGGTTTCGTCCCTCACCGTCGGGCACGTTCTCGATGACCGCCTTCGCCACTGGTGGTCCTCCGTAGATCATTAGATTTCACCCTTACCTACGGAATACCGTCATCGTCTCCCGTCCCCAAGTAAAGCGGTATCCCTACCAGACTGACCGTTAAGCGGCCAGATTTAAGCAGGGACCTACCAAACCGGCTACGAACGCTTTAAGCTCAATAATTATGGACACCACTCGAAGAGCTGGTTTTACCGCGGCGGCTGGCACCAGCCTTGCCCTCTCCTTTCTAGCGGTCCGTCTTACGGATCCGCCACAGATGGAGTTATCCCCCATCACTCGGCTTAGCCCACTCACGCTTTCGCGCATTGGTGAGGTCTCGTAACTGCTGCGCCCCGTGGGGCTAGGGCCCTTGTCTCAGTGCCCTTCTCCGGGCCACGACTTACATCGCCCGTTCGGGTCATAACCTAAGTGGGCAGTTACCCCACTTACAAGTATGATCCGGTGCCGCCCCGTCCTGCGGCGGAGAGTTCCACATACCTGGAACATCCGTTTCAGAGCAACATCATTTCCAGAACGACGCTCCTATGATGGATTACCGCCAGTTTCCCGGCGTTGTCCACCTCCACAGGGTAGGTTAGCGACACTACTGAGCCGTTCGCGACGGACTCGGATGCGAGCCCGTTCCACTTGCATGTCTTATCCCCAAGCCGATAGCAGTGTCCTCTAGCAGGATCAACTAGAGTTGGTCCTAATTATTGTACATGTTAGCAAGGCATGACTGGAGTAGAATTCAGTCACCATGTACAACGTTTTCACACATAGAACTTTATTCGCTTGATGAAGTACAGGCGTAACGAGGTTAGCAGAGATGGCTTACCCTAATTATACCTGCACAATGTTGAGCCTTTCTTAGACCTGAGGGCATTCTGACACTTGTGCCAGTCTATCTCACGTCCGCATCTTGTCATCGCATCTGGAAATCGCGGGCCATCATAGCTTGGCATTCGCCGACAGCATCCGGCCTGACACCGTATGATGCGAAAGCAAACACCCCCGCGAGGAGTTCTCATAAAAAGCTTTCCAAGGGGCCGCCAGATGCTCAATTATGCATTTATGGAAACAATTTGGGAGTATTGAATTTACAAAAATTCGCAGGATTAGTCTTTTGAAAATGCCGTAAAAGATATTGAGATGCTTTGGCACGAAGCTTCATAACAATGACCACTTTTGCATAGACAAAGAAAATACACAGGAGACAGCCTATGTGACTGATTTTCATGAATATCTTGAGTCGTTAATAGGAAACGGAATTCAAGGTGCTGAAGCCCTCCTTCATGCGGAACGGGAGGAGTTTGCATTTCCCACAGCAAAACCTCAATGGGCACCTCCAAGGCATTATAAGATACTGCATCTGAGAATGGATTGGAGAATTGACCTTAAGAATGAGCATGTTGACGCGGTTTCTTCAATTCGCATAGAGAGTGTTGTACCAGAGCTGAAGAGGATCTTTCTTCATGCTGCTGAGCTGAAGATTGCCAGCATCACAGATGGAAAGGGTAATTCTCTGCATTTTGAGATGATGCCTGACGAACAGGCGATGTTTGTGGACTTGGTTCATGACCTCAATGAGAAAGAGCCTGAAGATCTAACTTTTAGCTATTCAATCGACCATCCAAGAACTGGTCTTTTCTTCACTAATCCCTGTCCTGAGTTTCCAGATATAGAAACTAGTGTTTGGACACAGATGCAGGATGATTATGCGCGATATTGTGTTCCTGTGTATGATAATCCAAGTCACAAGTTCCCAACAGAAACGATTGTTACAGTTCCCAAAGGTTACTTCGCTATGAGTAATGGATATCTAAAGAGTCGAGTTGAACATGAAGATGGAACGGAAACCTTCCATTGGGTTCAGGAGAAACCAATTCCAGCATATCTAATCACCGTGGCGGCCTCTGAGTATGTTGAGTACAAGGAAGATCTAGATGGTCTCGAAGTAAGCTATTACGTTCACAAGAAATGGGATCGGGATACAGTCTATCGATCCTTTGGAAAGACCCCCGAGATGATCAAGTTCTTTGAGTCTAAACTGGGTGTTAAATTTCCATGGGTTAAGTATGCACAAGTTACTGCAGCCAATTTTCTCATTGGAGGCATGGAAAACGCCAGTGCGACAACACAAACTGATGGTACCTTACACGATGAAAAAGCCCATAGTGACATCGAATCTGATGGATTGGTCGCTCACGAACTAGCACATATGTGGGGCGGAGACCTGGTAACATGCAGAACCTGGTCGCATGGGTGGCTCAATGAGGGGTGGGGTACGCAGATGCAGAATGAGTGGAAACGTCATGACAAGGGAGATGAGGAATATCTCTATGACCAATATGGCAAGCAGAAGTCCTACTTTGATGAAGACAAGAATAGATATCGTCGGCCAATCGTGAAAAATGAGTGGGAACGAGGTTCTGATGTGTTCGATGCACATCTATACCCAGGTGCTGCTTGGAGATATTACATGCTAAAGCATCTTGTAGGGGAAGACCGCTGGTGGAAAATCCTAGGCGAGTGGCTGACCAGATTCTCATACAAAGCGGCCTATACACATGATCTTGAGAGTCTTTTCACAGAAATGACTGGTGAGGATTATGGGTGGTTCTTTGAACAATGGCTGTATAAAGCAGGATATCCGGAATGTAAAATCAAAATCGAGTACAATAATGAACTAGTTGATTATGTTCATGTCAGAGTCGAACAGACTCAAAAGACAGACGATGGCATGACACCAGAAGTGTTCCTTTTTCCACTCACTGTTGAGTTTGTTAATAGCGACGGAACGCGAACCCGTTGTGCTATGCAAATTAACGAACGAGTAAATGGATTCTATTATCCAGTTAAAAATAAGCCACTGCAAGTAGTAATTGATCCGGATTACACAACACTCATGGACTGGGAAATTGAGAAACCCGAGCCTATGTGGATTGAACAGCTATGCAAAGGCACGAATACAATACAGAAGATTAAGGCTGCACAGGCATTAGGGAAAAAAGCAACTCCAAAAGCTGTGGAAGCATTAGGGAAAGTCCTTCTTGAAGAAACGTTCTGGGGTACGCAGGTCGAGATAGCAAAAGTCCTCGGTTCAATCAAGTCAGAATCAGCCTTAGAATGGCTTCTTAAAGCAACCACAATTAAGGACACAAAGGCAAGAACCGCAATTGCCACCGCGCTTGGGAAATTTTATAGAAGCGATAGAGCCTTGTCAGCTCTTAAGAAACTCCTGGATGACACGGAGAGCTATTTTGTTGTAGCAGCCGCAGCCGCATCAATTGGGAAGATTCAACATGACTCCTCGTTCGATGTGCTTTCAAAATTCCTTAAGCACTGCCCTCCAAGCTGGCACGATGTCATTGAGATAGGTTGCTTAGAGGGAATTGCAGCAACCGAGAAGAAGGAAGCAATAGACATTCTAAAGAAGTATCTCGAACTTGGAACGAGCGATTTGATTAGACGCATGGTTCCTGATATGCTAGCCCCTCTAGGAAAACGGTTCAAGAAGGAACATCCTGAGATAGGCTCGCTCATTGAGAAACACATTCTCGATAAATCATACCGGGTGCAGGCAATGGCAATCTCTGCAAGTACTAAATTAGAAGATCCCTCGCTGATACCAACCCTATCGAAACTTGCTGAGCAGGCTGCAGAGAGTGGGATTGTTCGCAGATGCAGAGTAGCCATACGGGACCTGAGCAAGAAGAAGGAACCTAAGGAAATTGATTCCCTAAAGAAGAGTATAGAAGAACTTCAACGAGAGAACAGGGAGTTAAAGGACAGACTGGATAAGATAGAAGTCATGTTAGAGAAAAAAGAGGAATAGAGAAGAAGGCGATGGAAGGGCGGGGTTGTCCCCGCCTTTCAAAGTAGATACAGGTGGTTCCTGTCTACTCATCTTGCAGTTGTCAGTGTCTTCCATCATGTATTAGGTCCTGTGAATTCGACCTATCTGCACAAACACGAGGACCAAGGCGGAAGTGATTGTAACAATCTTAGCGGCACGCTTCATGTTTTGCACGACCTATTTACTGCATTTTCAATATAAAGGCGCAATGAACGATACCACTAGATGATTCGTCTAGAAGAAGTATTCGCACTAAATTCGGCCAAAACTTCAGGAATATGTCACCGAATGAGAGAAAAGTCATAGATGATTCATCCATCATCAATAAGACCTAAACTGACAAGAATAGGATAGGCGTCACCTGATGCAAGCGGAACTCGGTATAATAAGGTTGGACCTACTCTTCGAAATTATAAGTGGGATTATCGCCTTGATGGTAACGTACTATGCCACCAAGGCATACCGATTAACTGGTCAGAAGAGGCTTTCTGACCTCTCTACAGGTTTTCTTGTACTCTCTGCAGGCATGTTTGGACGTGTAATCGGAACATGGTATTTTCTTGCAAGAGAACCAAGTGATGTCGTCTTTGGAATCGTCACAGTAGCCTATGGCGTATCAAGGATAATGGCCTACATCATCTTTGTCATTTCTACAAGACCAATCCACAGAGAGCCACAGGAGTATGACAATGCAGGCATCTCTATGCTGTTAATGGCCACCTTTTTAGTTGACCCAGCCTTGGAGGTGATTGCCATATTCTTTCTGGTGATAGTTGTTTTGCAGGCTATCCTGAATTATATGACGACACGAAGTAAGTTTGCATGGTACGTCCTAGTCGGATTCGTTCTATTACTTGTGAGCCATATCATGATGGCCCAGGTAGGTGTGGCACCCGGCCTTTACCTACTAAGCCAAGGAGCACAGCTTCTTGGATTCTTGTCACTTTTGGTCATGCTATATCAGGCAGGCCGAGACATATGAGCAAGAAACGACCCTATCGCTCAAAAATGCGCATATTGGCAGACATGATGCGCGCTATCCAGAGTGAGGGGGAGGAAGGCGCAGGTCCAACAAAGATACTCTATTCCGCAAATCTATCACATGATCGGTTGACGCAGTATCTTGATGAACTCGTTGAAAAGGAACTCATTAAGGAGATGGATCCAGAGAGTAACAACAGGTCATATTTGCTCACCGAAAAGGGGAGAGAGTTCCTTAGAGAGTTCGTCAGAATGGAAAGATTTTCAGAAGCATTTGGAATCGAAATTTGATGTGATCAATCAGACAAGGTTTTAAGAAATCGGAGGGGAAAAGTTCCTCAATGGGCCGGTAGATCAGACCGGTAGATCGTCTGATTCGCATTCAGAAGGCCGCGAGTTCAAATCTCGCCCGGTCCACCATCCTATATTCAAAATTATTAATCCTCACTCTTTTTTGTTCGAATGACTAGAAGTAAGAGTAACGCAAAGAATGTAAGAACAATCGAGTAAAGAAAAGCTGTTAGAGGACTGAATGAATCCCAGAGGTAACCAATAATCAATCCTGCAGGAAACGCGGAAATGCCGACAGCCATTTGAAATGCTCCAATGATGCTTGCGCGACGTTCCTCCTCTACTAGGTCCGCAACAAAGCTGGTCTGAACAGGGTCAAGAGCACCATTCATTAGACCGAAGAAGATGAATAAGGGGATTATTGTCAGCATATCGATGGTGAAGGAGTAAGCCCACAGGGAAGTCAGTATTAGGAAGAGAAAGGCTGCAATCATAACAGGTTTCCTTCCGACCCTATCGGAGATTCTACCAAAGGGGTATGCTGTTGCAGCATATACAACCACAAAGAGAAGATAGAGAAGTGTCTGTTGTGATACATCATAACCAAAAGAGGCAGAATATAGTATCAAGAGAGAGTAACTGAATGTTGCAAGTGCAAACAAAACAGAAGCTACTAAGAATATCTTCAGGTTTGTATCAAGACCACGAAAACTTACGCCCTTGAAAACATCCCGCCCACGTTTTTCTTTGATTAGCAATGAAACAACGAGTATGGAACCAATACTTGGGATAACAGCCAATAGAATGATTCCAGTATAACCAAGATACGCAAAGAGAACGAATGTGATAAGAGTTCCAATCGCTGCCCCTCCCGTATCGAAGGCACGGAGTATACCAAATGCACGTCCCCTCGTCTTCTCAGAGGCATACGCTGCAACTATTGCATCACGTGGCGGCCCACGCATCTTACCGAGACGATCCATTGATTTCCAGAACAGAATCTGGAGATACTGAAATCCAATGGTTGCAATGATAAAACCAACACGTGCGAATGCTGATAATGTGTAGCCCAGAGTAATGAACGCCTTTCGCTTCCCGGTTCTATCTGAAGCATAACCAGCACCTAGCTTCGATAGAGAAGTGATCATCAACGCAAGACCATCAACAATTTGCACTTGACCAGGACTTATTCCAAGCTGAGTGGTAAGAAAAGTGGGCCAGATGGGGGCAATCATATCGGACCCAGTATCATTGAGCAGAGAGGCAAGGCCAAACACGTATGTTGGATTTCTTTCGGCTTGTTCTTCATATAGAGAATCGTCTATGGCCATAGCATTCCACTACTTACTACACGAAAATGACCTGCCTCTTATCTTGATTGGTATATTGTGAATTTGGAGTGAATGGAAAACAATTTACCTAGAGAAAAACAGATTTTCAACATGGTCGAAGTGTTGCGAAAGGAGGTTTCATGCTCCTTTGATGAAGCAGTGAGGAGAGTCGAAGCAGCGTGCGAGAGAGAGGGCTTTGGAATTCTCCTTACGAAAAGAGTTGACACCATTTTCAAAGAGAAGCTTGGCGTTAATTATTCGCGTTATTCTTTCGTTCTTGCATGTGCTCCAGAACTTGCAAAGAAAGCTCTAGATGCATCAAAGGATGTGGGGACAATATTCCCATGCAGTTTTGCAGTCTATGAAGATGATGATAAAGTGATAGTAGCACACACTTCAATCATGAAAATTGCTTCAGAGGTTGGGCTTGCACAAAAGGAATTGATGGCACCAATCATCGATGAAACTGGAAAACGAGTTCGTAAGGTATGGGATAGAATTTAGTTTCACTAATGGATACTTCAGAAGAACTAGGATAGGTTGGCAGCTCATGGAAGATAGGATTCGAGAGCAGTGGGAGATTAATGCTGAATCGTTCACTGATCTCATTGCGGGAAACGGCACTCCTCACCACAGACATATTCTCAACCCTTGTGTGGAGGAGCTACTTGGAGATGTTAAAGGCAAGAAACTCCTTGACGCTGGTTGTGGAGAGGGATACCTAGCTCGATATTATGCGAAGAAGGGAGCCTTTGTAACAGCTATTGATTTGTCTGAGCATCTAATAGAAACTTCAAAACAGTTGACTGAGAAGGAGAATCTAGCAATCACGTTTGAAGTGGGAAGTATCTGTCATCTTGATTCTATTCCAAATGATGTATTTGATATCATACTTGCGAATCTTGTCCTTCTGAATATTCCATGTCTTGATGATTCCTTTAAGGAGCTCTACCGAGTACTTCGAAAAGGCGGGTATCTTGTTTTTTCCATCGTTCACCCGGCATTTAATTTCTATGGACCCGGTTCTTGGGAAATGGGTGAAAAGGACCCAGATACTGGGAGAAGAGAGGGAGTGTACTTCAAGGTCGATAAATACTTTGAAGAAAAGGAGTTCCAACGATATTGGACAACTCGTAGGGGTGACAAATTCCCATCTGCTATAAGCTTCTTCCACAGAACACTGGCAACATACTTGAACAGTCTTATTTCAGCTGGTTTCAATCTCATAACATTCAGAGAGCCTCAACCAATTGCTGATGACCCTTTCTTTGAGCGTGAAAAGCGGATTCCCTTCTTTGCTGTTTTCAAGGCAGAAAAGAGATAGATTATTGCCACGCCTAAACGCTTTTTCAGGGATATATAGTTGATTTAGTAGGTGTCTTAAATGAGTGAAGATCCTGTATATTTTCCAGTTAGACTTGTATGGACTGGCGGTAAGAGTGGAGAGATATCAATCGAGAGGAAAGCAATCATCAGAACAGGCACTCCTTTAGGTGATTCTAGCGAGGTGAACTACCATACGCCAGAGGACCTCTTTGTTGCCTCCGCTACAGTCTGTTACATGAATGGTTTCATCAATTTCACTAGGAAAATGCGCATAGAATTCAAAGCATTTGTTTGTGATGCCATCGGAACTCTGGAGAAAGTAGACCGCAGCTTTGAGATAACCAAGATTGAAATGAAAACAACGGTTGAAATCGAATCTGAAGACCTTCGTGATAGGATCAATAGAGCTCTAGAACTTGCAGCCAAGTATTGTTTTGTTGGAAATAGTATGAAGTGTCCGATATCACATGATATTGAGATTGTAGTTGGATAATCACAACTAGAACCAAACCTTTTTTCATAATTATGAACAAAGTGGGCAAAGGTGATAGAGATGAGCGATGAGTCACACGAGTACTTTGTCAAAGTTGATTGGAAACACGATCGGGTCGGAAACTTGACTGTGAAAGGTAAGCCAAAAATACAGGTATCCGCACCTCCTGAATTCGACGGGCCTGAAGGAATCATATCCCCAGAGGACCTCTTTGTTGCTGCAGCAACCTCCTGTCTGATGACAACCTTTGTAACCTTTACAAAGAAATTACGTGTTGATTTCAAATCTTTCACCTGTGAGGGACATGGAATATTAGAGAGGGTTGAGAAGGGATTTCAATTCACTAAGATTATTCTGAGAACAAAAGTGACTGTGGAATCAGAAGATTTCATACCCAAAACAGAGCGAGCATTAGAACTTGCAGGAAAGTACTGTCTTGTTGCTAATAGTATGAAGTGTCCAATCGAACACGAAAATGAAGTTGTTGTTGAATAAAGAAAGATAGGGCCAATTCACGTTGGCCCAGTCAAATCTATTCTTGTAACGGGGGAAGAATGTAGATCTTATTGTCCTGCTCAGAAATCTTGACTTCTATAAACCTGTCATCTTTGGGCACTCCAAAGCTGATTTTCTCAACACCATGCATTGCTTGAAGGTCCTTGCACCAAGGTTCTAGATTTTCGGAAATATAAGCCTCAGGAAGACCTTGTCTGAGAGAGAGACCGTTTTCGCGCTTGAATTTCCAAAACGCAGAGTTTGTCTGAAGTAATAGTTCGGTGTAATCCGTTAGTTTCGACTCCCATTCCTTACGTACTGAAGGGTAATTCTGTCTATGAATTCCTTTCTCATCATAGAGCTCTCTGTAAATCCGATCTGTGATATAGGGAGTTATCGGAGCCAAGGCTCGAGTTACTTTTTTGAGCACTTCGTGTAAAGTGAACCATGCAGATTTCTGTTCGTCTTCTGAGAAGGTACTATCAGTATTGAATGCGCGACCCTTAATCATCTCCATTACATGGTCTGCAAACAAGTTCCAAGTGAATCCTCGAATCTCTGTTGCAGGTTTATGAAAATCAAGGAGCTCGCACTCAGGTATAATTCGGTCTAGAGTCTTGTTCAATTCTGCAAGAATCCATTGATCTACAGGGGTCAATTTTTTGAATGGTATCTCCTTAGGAATTGGAAACATCGAAATGAACCGGGCGATGTTCCAAAGCTTGGTCATGAACTTCGACACGCCTGCTAAACGATCCTCCGAGAATCGAACATCACTGCCAAGTCCAGCCTCAAGAGCACCAAACATACGCATTGCATCGGCACCATATTTCTCTACGAAAGGCATTGGTGGTGGTGAATTGCCCTTGGACTTGCTCATCGCTTCACCATTTTCATCTACTACATGACCGGAAACCCATACTTCCTTGAAGGCGGGTTTTCCTGTTAGCTGTAATGTTCGAAGTAGGGAATAGTAAAGCCAAGTTCGGACTATATCTTTCCCTTGTGGACGAAGGACATTTCCAAAGGCCTTCTTGAACAATTTCTCATTGCGCATGTATCCAATTGTCTGGAGACCACTGATAGAGGAGTCCATCCAAGTATCAAAGGTACGTTCCTCTCCCTTGAATCCAGACTCTGCACCACACTTAGTACACTTGGTGAATGGAGGATCTTCATGCCAAGGCTGGTAATACTTTGGCTCACTAGATAGTTCTGGAAGAACCGGCTCACCACATGAATTGCAATACCAGATAGGAAGTTCAGTGCCATAGTAGCGGCGTCTGCTCACAGGCCAGTCTACAGTCACTCTGTTGAGCCAATCAATGAGTATCTGTTTGTGAAATGCTGGGAAGAACGTTGTTTCTTTGGCAATGTTAAGAAGTTCCTCGACGAACTCCACCTGTTTCACATAATACTCATTCATAGCAATGAACTCAATAGGTGTTCCACTACGCCAACACAAGGGCACTCTCTGCACTGATTGTTCTTCTTTGAAGAGTAGTTTTCTCTTCTTAAGCTCAGCCAGAATTGCCTTTCGGGCCTCTGCAATGGTCATACCTGCGTATTTGCCTGCAGCCTCGGTCATTGTACCCTCAGGAGAAACTGCAGCAATTGGTGTGAGAGAATAATCCCTGAAAGCCATTATGTCAGCCTGATCACCATAACTACATACCATGAGCGCACCAGTACCGAAATCCATCTGAGCAGTTGGACTTGCTATTATGGGTACTTCAAGTTCGAATATTGGTACCTTTGCTTTCATTCCATGATACGCAGAGTAGCGTGTATCATCAGGATGTACAAACACTGCACCACATGCACAGAGCAACTCAGGTCTTGTGGTGGCAATCTCAATCGGATCAAGACCCTCAACTTGAAAGTGTAGATAGTTCAGAATAGTCTGTCGTTCAGAATACTCTACTTCTGCGTCTGCAATAGTTGTTCCACAGTCGAAACACCAATTATTGGGTCTCACATCAGAATATACAAGCCCCTTGTTCCAGATTTCAATAAACGTTGCCTGAGTCACAGCTCGATATTTTGGACTATCAGTACGATAACTACCTGTGTCTTCGTACGTGTTGAATGCAATCCCAAGTCTCTTGAAAGCATGAATTGCTATCTTTTCATCTTCATCCAAGCGCTTCTTACATAAACGGAGAAACTCATCACGTGGGGTCTTATGCATGTTAATGCCGAGATCCTTCTCTACTCTGACTTCTACAGGGAGACCGTTGCGATCAATTCCAAGTGGAAAATTCACCTCAAAACCTTGCATGCGCCTGTAGCGTGCAATGGTATCAATCTGAGTATAGTGAGTCACTTGACCTACATGCATGGGCCCTGACAGATACGGAGGAGGAGTGTCAACTGTGTAGATCTTTTTCCCCGAGTTCATATTAAACTCGTATGTATTTTCCTTTGCCCAGGATTCCAGTAGTTGGCTCTCTGATTCAGGTGTCCAGCGTTTGGACTTGATTTTTGGTTCTAACTTCGACAAAAGGATCATACTCCTTGATGTCAGCAAGGGTCGGCTCTAGCCGCTTAGGCTCGCTGAGGGTATATAGCCTAAAAGGGCTTTGGTTAGTCACGATTATCCATTGTACTAAACCTGTAATGAAACAACTCGTTCGAAAATTCGGCGAACTGGTCCATTCAAGAAAACTTCTTTAATGACGAGAAGAAGATGTACTTGTAAGGCGTTCCAAGAGGACTTTCTATGAGAGCCGTGCTAAAACTTGGAGGTTCACTCCTATATGACAAAGACGGAAGAGTAGTTGTCGATAGGGTGAAGAAGTATGCCTCTGTCCTCAAAGCCCTTGTAAAAGACGGCCATTCGTTTGTCGTTGTGGTGGGTGGAGGAAAGCCTGCAAGAGCATTCATTGATGCCGCTCGGTCTCTTGGAGCGACCGAGGCTCAATGTGACTGGCTTGGAATAAAGCTCGCGAGAAACAATGCAGAGTTGCTATGTGCAGCTCTAGGTAACCAAGCCTACCCAAACATTGTGGAAACCCTCGATGAACTTGAGGTCGCTATCAATCTTGGAAAGGTTGTACTGATGGGGGGATTGATACCAGCACAGTCCACAAATGCAGTGGCGGCGGTAGCTGCTGAAACCGTCCGGGCAGAGAAACTATTCAATGCAACCAATGTCGATGGTGTATATGACCGAGATCCTAAGAAGTCAGGTGCGGTGAAATTAGAGTCTGTCACCATAGACCAGTTGAGAAGGATACTTGAGGGAGGAGGTACGAAAGCAGGAGAGTACAAACTATTCGACCCTGTGGCAATTCGTGTTGTGGAACGTTCTAGGATACCCACAATTATTTTCGACGGGACTAATCCGGATAACTTTCTACGGGCTTTTCGTGGAGAGAAGATTGGGTCCTGTGTAGTACATGATAGTTCAAAGTAGTGGTGAAGTAAGATGAAGAAGTTACTTGAGAAAGTATTTGCATCCCGAGCTCAAACACGTGTAGTCCAGCATTTCTTGGATCGTCCCAAGGATTTCTTCAACCTCAGTAGGGTTGCTAAGGAAACAGGTCTGGCACATTCAACTATACATCGTGTCATGCAGCCACTAGTAGATATGGGTATTGTTAAAGAAATCAAAGTAGGGCAGCAAATACGCCTCTTTATCCTTGAAACAGAGGATCCCAAGTCTAAGATCATCTCTGAGTTTTATGATACTATTAGACCACATCTTGAAGGTCCCTAAGTAGATACTCACGAAATTTCCTAAAACCCTTAGTTTATATTATTAGAATCTAAGGTATATATGCAGAGGCGAGATTAACGCAAGTAATCAATGGATTTTTCGAAATTGCTGCCGGACTGTTTGAATTCGGTGTTTTAGCATTTTTTTTGTACATCATGTGGCGATTTTTGATAGGAGACGAATATCATCACAACTCGTGATGAAATTCCTCTATTTTTTGTTTACATGTATCAAGATGTGTAAGAATTACAAGGCAGTTTCCGATATTTGCATACTGACGCCATAGGTTCCAATGCTCTCAAAGGTAATGCCCACATAGATTTCTCCAGCTGTGGCCATCCCGCCCTCACCAAAGTCAAAGGGAATCATATAACTTGAGTCGCAGAATATGTATCTAAAGCCATAAGAAATAATCTCAAAGTCATACAAAGCTCCGGTCATATCGCCGCCCATATCATTCAATACTCGTATACCCATACCGCCGATCTGTGCTTGAGTCATTCCCGGTTGGATGATTTCTATTATTATGTATCCGACTGCCTTTGTTGCATCATTCAGTACATATGAAAAGCTGCTGATCGTTTCAATGCTTACGTAATGAACACTCTCAAATGAACCACTTATTTCAATAGGCGGATTAGTGACTGTTACATCCGTTGACACTAAATTCGAAATCCACAGAAATGCACCAGTGGCTGTTCCAATCAGAATAAGGGCAAGCACCCATGCTGGTATTGTTTTGATTACTTTCCTTTTCAAGAAGCTCATACCTTTCATCCCTCTCCACGAAGAGTGTGACGCCCATGATACGAAGCTCAATCATATAAATATGGAGTTTATAAAACGACGAAAAGACCTCGATTAATCTCCTAACCTTCGTGAGCAGGTGGATAATCATAATTACAATGCTTTCTCATTCGGTCTACTGGAAGTAGAGCAAAACATACTGAGAACGGAAATGGCTTTATAGTGAAGATAGAAAGAAGACGTTGACAGCCGAGATAGCCAAGCCCGGTCAACGGCGGTGGACTCAAGATCACAGGTCAAAGGCTTGACTCCGAGGAGATATCCACTCTCGTAGGAGTACATGGGTTCGAATCCCATTCTCGGCACCATCTCTTCATTCACGGCTCTCGATATATCTTACGACATCATCACGGAATGATTCGCAATTTTTATTACAAATCCTAACTTCTAACTAAGTAGGAGGTATTGGAGATTTCTGAAGAAATTGATTCTAACGAGCTTTTAACGCGAGATAATATTAAATCCTTGCTTCTTCTATTAGCCTTTACTACACCCTTTCTAATTACTTTCGTACGCGGACTTGGATTTGTTAACATTATATTATCCGCACCGGTGTGGACGTTTGGGACTATGGATTACCCGATCTTCAGGTTCAATACATGGGAGATGATCATTATGGGACTTCCATTTGGTCTGATCAGACTCGCATTCATCCACCAGGTATTACTCTTCAAAAAGAATCTTACAGACTCAGGAAAACTTGTCATAGTAGGAATATTCTGTGAACTCCCGGGCCTAATTCTCAGCTATATGGCTGGAGTGCCATTTCCAAGCTTACCATTCCCATTATTCCTCATTATTGGACTGTTGCTTGCAAAATATACGACAAAAGATCCAATATCATGGATTGAAAAGAAATCAAATGCCTGAATCTCAAGTATCTCGTGGATTACATTCAGTTTCCTTAATCAGACATAAGTGGCGTTGAACGTTTCATATATTATTGGATTTCATTATTTCATGAGTACACTAGGTGAGACCTCTTTGAAGTCTTCGCGAGCAGAGTTGATAAGAAAGATACTTCTTACAGTTGACCAACATCCATCTTCAATTTACGACATACTCTATTCTATGACAAACTTCTCAGATCCAAAAAGAACTCGACTGCCAAAACTGCTCAAAGCAATGGAAAACGAGAATCTCGTCATTAGTGCTTTACAAGCACTGCTAAATGAGGTCAGCGAGGACCACCCTATCATGGTCACAAGAGTCTATGGTCACCTAGCCTCAGTCAATAGCATTGGACTCAAGATCACAGGCCAAAGGCTTGACTCCGAGGAGATATCCACTCTTGTAGGAGTTCGTGGGTTCGAATCCCATCCTCGGCACCATTTCCGATTTTCCAGTGTTACTTCTTAATAGTACTCATCAATTTCTTCAAGGGAAACGTGTTGATGACATCATTTTTCGTCAACCATCCACGCCGTGCCTGATATACTCCAAACTGCATATGGTCGAGCTCTGTTGTCCAGTGGGCATCAGTGTTGATTGCGACCTTCAGACCTATCCTTGTCGCGGCACGCAGGTTACCAGCATTGAGATCAAGACGTTGTGGATGTGCATTGAGCTCCATCACAATATTGTTCTTCTTAGCAGATTCGAACACGCGCTCAAGGTCAATCTCAAACTCAGGTCTTTTGAGAAGTAATCTACCTGTAGGGTGACCAAGTATATGGACATACTTGCTCTCCAGTGCATGGCAGACCCTCTCGGTCATCGTCTCCCTGTCGTCCTTCATCCTGCTATGAATTGAAACTGTGACAAGGTCGAGCTGAGACAAAACCTCATCCTTGATATCCAATGAACCTTCAGATAAGATATCCACCTCTGCACCTTTGAGAATTTTCATCTTCCAACGTCCGGATGTATTCAATGTGTCAATCTCTTCTATACGCTGCAATAAGCGGCTCTCATCCATCCCATTTGCAATCGTGAGGCTCTGGGTATGGTCTGACACACAGTAGTACTCGTAGCCTTTCGCTTGAGCTGCATCGAGCATTTCCTCAGTCGTATTCTTTCCATCTGATTGGTCAGTATGGCTGTGCAGGTCACCGCGTATGTCTTTCAACTCGATGAGGGCGGGAAGTGCGTTATTCTGAGCAGCTTCTATCTCCCCCTTATCCTCTCTCAGCTCAGGAGGAATGAAATCCATCCCCAAGGTCTTATAGATACCAGACTCATCCATTCCCGCAATCTTATTCTCTCCCCTGAAGAGTCCATACTCGTTAAGCCGGAGACCTTTCTTTTGCGCAATGGCTCGTAGCTTCACATTATGATCGACATTGCCAGTAAAGTATTGTAGTCCGGCTCCAAAACCGTCCTTGGGTAGAACTCTAAGATCCACCTGAATCCCACTTGAGAGTCGTACTGATGACTTTGTTTCACCGTGTGCAGAAACACTAGATACATCTCTGAGTGTGACAAAAGTACTCATCACATGCTTCGGGTCAGTTGCTTCCACAAGAATATCGATGTCCCCAATTGTTTCCCTTCGTCTACGGATTGAACCTGCAAAGACAAGCTGGTTGATTCCAGGCAACTTGCGAAGCTGCCTTTCTAAATCAGTGGCGATGGATAATGCATCAGCTAGAAGGGTTCTGCTAAGTCCACCTCGAGCAACTTGTATCCCCTCAAGGATTTGTTCCTGTGTCTTTGATCCGAGTCCGGGTAGTTTGGACAATTTATCCTCATTCGCAGCTTTCTCAAGAGAGTCCAAATCAGTAACACCCAGCTTCTCGTAGACCAACTTGATGGTTTTGATACCAACGCCTGGAATCGCATCGAGCTCCATGATTTTAATTGGAACACGTGTTCTTAGTTCATTGAGAACCTCTACATTCCCTGTGGTAAGATAGCTCTTGATGACTTCTGCCAGCCCCTTGCCTACACCTGGAATACTTGTGAGGTCATTACGGTCAGCAAGTGTTGCAACATCTTCGCCGAGAGCGGAAATGGATCTAACAGCTCGCTGGTAAGCTTTGACTTTGAAGGGTTCTTTTCCCTCGAACTCGAGGAAAAGACCTATTTCCTTAAGAACACGTGCAACTTCAGTGTTTTTTGTCACTAGCAATTCTCTCCTATCTACCACTTAATGGATTAATGGACCGAATTGCATCTCGTACTGCTATGATGTTTTCTGGTGGTGTGTCTACAGTGATTACGCATCCGGGCGCAACAATGAGATGCTCAAATCCTGCTTCATCCACTGCACTCAAGACTTGTTCCTTTGCCTCATCGGAGGTGCCAGTTCTGAAGATTCCATTATGATCAATGGCACCTAGCACAGTCTTTCTGGACCTCTTTTTGCCTTCCTTGAGTGACAGTGCAGAGCTCTGGTCTTCCCAATTGATGCCATCTAGTCCATTAACTCTGGCAATCTTGTCAAAACGTATCTCTTCATTCTCCTCTCGTGCATGAAGGTGCATGATGATGAACTTCGTCTTACTCCGGAGTTTGGAGATCATTCTTAGATGATAGGGATAGACAAATGTGTTGTAGTGCTGATCTGAAATCGAAGACTGTGTTGAGTGCTGGGTTGCTAGGAATAGACCATCGGACCCGGCTTCAAGCGTCGCTCTGGCAAAATCAATCATCACATCACAGATAATATCCAAAGCACTTTTCAAAATGGCTGGCTGTTCATCAGCGTACTTGATTAGATTCCGATCGCACAATCTATCTGCCACCATCGGAGGATCAAAGATGGTAGCCATAGTGGGAACTAATCCGTGAGCATACCTTTGGATCAACTCTACGGCTCGAACCTGGTTGCCAAACTCACCTGTATTCACATCAACTGGTTCAAGAGTTTCCCAATCAGATGAGTCTTTGATTGGATATGTTGTCGTAGTAGTAGAGCCAGTAATCGCACCATCATAATCTGCCGTACATCCAAAGTCAATGCAAGGATAATGCCCAAAGAAAGAAATCTTTAGAAGATCTTGGTCTATTTTCCTATGAAATTCAATCTCTGCATTGGCTAGCCCTTCGGGAGTACGATCCAGTTTTGGATGATGCTTCCAAAGAGAAATTGGAATCTGCTCCGTAAGATTTCCAAGGAATGTTTCCTTTAACAGCTCATATTTCGACATGACACCTCATTATTCTCCATCGATGATAATGAGGCTTTCGAAGAGTGACAAGCATCACACATAAGTAGATTTTAGGTTGGAAAAAACTGTGCCAATTCACATGTGGAGGATACATATTGACTGAACTTACTGCCCTCTATAGTTCGGAGAAATTGTTAGCTCTAGATGGTATTGATGAATTAGATAGGATGAGAGTTGTAGTCAATCCTTTCTGGAATAGAGCTCGGCTTGATGTCACTTGGAGCCTTCCAGTAATGGCGGGAATAACTAAGAGTCCGAACATCTCTGTCCAACAGATGAGAGACGCAACCAGAGATGAGTTGGTGTTATTCCACGACCCATCCTTTGTGGAAACCCTTGATCTCTTTGGGAATACCGGTTCAGCGTTCTCTGCCCGTTTTGGCTTTGATACTGATGAATGCCCTGTCTTTCCAGGAGTTCACAGGTATGCTCGACTGCCAGTCGGAGGCGTAATCGATGCCACAATGGGTGTTGCCTCAGGTAAGTTCAAGAACGCTATGTCCTTTGCTGGCGGCTTCCATCATGCTACGGAGAGTCAAGCTGCAGGATTCTGTTATCTCAATGATACAGCTGTTGCTATCAAGAAGTATAAGGAACTCAATCCTAGGAAGAGAGTCTTGTATCTTGACACTGATGCACATCATGGTGACGGCACCCAAAAGGCGTTTTATGAGGATCCTGAAGTTCTCACAATTTCGCTTCATGAGAGGAGTATGGGATTCTTTCCAGGAACTGGTAGGTCAGAAGAGATGGGGATTGGTGAAGGAAAGGGTTATTCTGTCAATATACCGCTACCACCTCTTACTGACGACTTTGAGTACTGGAAGGCATTCGAAGATGTCGTCGTTCCCATCTGGTTAGCCTACAAACCAGACCTAGTATTCTGGGATGTGGGAGCAGATGCTCATGTAGGAGATCCATTGGCAGATCTTATGCTGACTTATGATACATATTATCGTATGACTATGACAGTTAGGCAACTTGTGCACCAAGGAGGTAGAAAATTAGTTGTAGTTGGGGGTGGAGGATATAATCCTGTAACAACTGCAAAGGTTTGGACAATCGTACTTGCAGGGCTTGCAGATGTTGCACTACCACCAGTAATACCAGAAGAATGGCTTGACCTAATTAAGAAATATGGTCTTGAAATGAGAAGAGATGGTTGGACTGATAGACCAAGCCGGATAGATGAAGAACACTATCCCAAGGTCAAACGTGCAGTTGACGATTCAATCAATAAGGTACGGAAGCTAATATTCCCTGTTTTTGGCTTGGAGTGAAAATCGTACCCTATCTTTTGACGCCCAGTAGACATCTGTGGTCAGTACTGTCAATATAGACCTCTAGTGGTTCGAATCTACCGAACACCTCGCATAGTTCATCCTCAGTAAAATAGTGGTGAGGAATTCCACTCTCAGGTCCTGCCTGAGGGATATAGGTGCCATCCTCAACTTGATGAAGCTGCCAGTCACCATCTGGATTCATATGCTTTGGACTCAGAGAGGGGACTGTAATGAAAATTAGCCCTCTTGGTTTCAAAACACGTTCAATCTCAGATATGGTGAAAAGAATGTCTTTGAGAAGGTTGTGGTGAATCACCTGCACTGATATCACTGCATCAAACAACATGTCTTGGTATGGAAATGGACATTCCATTAGATGTTCTTTAACGGTGGCCGTATAGCCTTCTTCATCCAGCCATTTTCGAGCGAGTGTAATCGCATGAGGGGAAGAATCGAACCCATCCATTTGAAAACCCATTTTTGATAAGTATACAAGATGCCGACCAGTACCGCAGCCTAAATCAAGAATTCGCTTGACACCATAATCTTTGAATAATTCTGCTAGATGCGCAATATCTGGATGAGGGTCAAGAAAGAAATATCCTTGTTCTTTGAAGATTTTTTCCCAACTAGGCATAGTGCTGTATGGATTCAAGTCATGGTATATGAATACTATGAGTCATAGGGGAAAATAAAAGACCGGAATATTCATGGAATTCTTCATAAATTCGTGGAGTCCTTCCATTAATGACAATTAGAAGAAGATACATAATACTGATTCTCGGTCTCATTATAATGGCCGCGGGGGTCGGTATGGCAGCATATACCCAGAATGGCTTTGGCACGGTAGCTGTCACTGAGGTTGATTTTCAAGCCGTAGATGGATCTAATATTCATGCTACATTACAACGACCCACCTATGCTACAAGCACTAATACTCTTCCGGGAGTGGTTGTAATTCATGGAATAATGCAATCAAAAGAGTGGTTGATGGCCTTTGGGATTGAATTAGCAAGGCGAGGTTTTGTTGTTCTCACAATTGATGCCAATGGACATGGAAATTCAGATCCCGGTACTGGAAGCGGAGCAGCAGCACTAGATTACATAACCTCATTGGATTTTGTCGATAGTTCGCAGATAGGTTTGATTGGTCATAGTATGGGAGGAAGCATTTCTTGGAGCGCAATAGCAGACTCAAGTGTTTACGTGCGCGCGTTAGTCCTAGTTGGGGCAGGCTTTAGTTCAAGTGCACCATACACTCCCAACACACTCATAGCAGTTGGCAGTTTTGACTCGCTGTCAAGCTATCCCAGTAACTTCACAAAACTTGACCCGTACTTCAATGTGACTGGTGTTGTTCCAAATACAACATACGGTAATTTTACTGATAATACTGCACGGAGAGCGATTTTTCCTCCAACAAATCATCTCTTTGAAACGATAGATCCCACTATTGTGAGTGAGAGTGTCGATTGGATGAGGATGAGCCTGAAGGGTGGTGTTGAAGATATACACTGGATAGATAGTACGCACCAGATATTTTCAGTATGGTTGATTGGTGGTCTTTTTGCATTACTTGGCGCCTTGCTAACTCTCTTCCCGTTCATCGTAATGTTGTTGAGTTTACCCATATTTGTGAGTCTGAGAAAGACTCCACCACAAGATAATACAGGAAGCATGGGTTCAATTTTGAAATATGGAACACTCTATGGATTAATTGGCATCATTACATTCTTTCCTTTCCTTATCATTGGATCCCTTTTGCAGGCAGTAACTCATTTTCCAGTATCTAATGGACTGCCTGTTATGGCTTGGATGATTGGAAGTGGACTTGTTGCGGCTGGAGCACTTCATATAATTCTTAAACGGAAACCCGACCTGCATCTTAGTGTTCGATTATTGCTCAAATCTGGGGGTGAGAAGGCTGTACCGACTCTTCTCAGAACCCTTGCATTGACAATTGTTGTATTTCTCTGGCTGTATGGATTGACTCTGCTAGTGGATCTCGGTCTTGCATTGGACTTGAGAAGTTTCCTTCCTGGACTTAACGACCTAACACTTTTGCAAGCAGCGTTTGTCCCCCTGTATTTTCTCGCATTTCTTGTATACACCTTAGTAGAGGGAGCTTGGTTTACCAGTATCTTGCTGCCAAAAAGCTCCGGATCATGGTTGAGAGTACAACTAGAGTGGTCAGCAATGGCAGTTTTTATCAAATGCCTTCCCTATCTAATTCTAATTGCATTTGAGTTCGTTGGAGGCCTGATACTCGGCGCGCCGATCCTTCCAAGTATGATTGGCTTTTCCTGGTTGTTCTTCTACGCTTTTACTCCATGGTTCGCAGTATGTATAGTGATTACCTTGTTCACATATCGCGGCACTGGTAGTAGATGGCTTGGGGCTATAATCAACGCAATCTTATGTGCATGGTTGTTGGCGACAATTTTACCCTATTTTTGATAGCTGGAACTTAGTATAACGGGCTCTTTGGAGCCCGTACTATTTTGTCGGATGGGTATACAACCACTCAAGAAGACCTGTACCAGTTGAACCCAGCTCTTTGCACTTATGAGTGGCCATTCCTTCATAGAGCTCAGTCGAGCCTCCCGAAAATTCTCGAGCAAATCGAACAAAACTTGTAGAAGTGATTAATTGAGACTTAAGACTGTAGACCGTATCATCCAATCCAATGATTCGTACCTTAGCACCAATAGGCATTCCAGACTTGTGAGTTTCTGTAGCAAGCTCGACATTCTTGATTGGTATGTGGCCTTCAACCGTGCTAATTCCTCCAGATGATTGTGCCACACCCTTGACCACATCACGTCGGAGTCCTATGGAGAGATTGTCAAATTGTGCATGTAGTGCAAACCAACTCTCAATATGCCAGTCTCTGGCGCCCCAGCTCTTATCTCGTTCCCCGAGCCCTTGTATTCTCACAACTCGACCATCAGAGAACTCGATAGTACCATGAGGCGCTCCAGACTGTTCAAAGTGCCCGTGCCAAGATGTTCCACTGCCACTTCCAAAGTCATACGCGGTAAATCTTGTAGGCCAGACTATATTGACACTGAGATTTTTGCCCCTATATTCAATACGCCATTCTTTCAACGGTGTGACTAATTCGTACGATAAGATTCCGTCAGTCAACGATTTGGACAGGTCAGCAGAGAATGAACCACTTGGTTCGTTGAAGTGGACTTCGCGTTCTTGTTCATAGAAGAGAGCAAACACAAACTCCCGTTTCTTCCTATTCGGAAGTAGACCAATAGTCGAGAATCCTGACATTCCCGAGTCAATGTCCACCCAATTGAAGTAATAGCTCTCGCGCCAATCAGGATTTTCGTCTGCCTCATGTGCATATTCGTCAATCTCAGTTAGCGTACTCGTTCCTTTCAATTGCATTCGCTCCTATTCGGGGAGAAGATAGAGAGTTGGATCCTCTTCCATTTCATCATCGAATCGGCCAAACCGAATGAAAGCAGGATCTGCGTCATTATCCATAAAGAAGGGTACATGTTCATCTATGACTGATTGAGAGAGGTTCCAATCTATTTTGTCAGTGATTCCAACTTGATTTGTATAACGAGCATAACCTCTCCAATAGGCTTGAGCTCCAGCGAGCATGAGTGTTCTCTTGTCCCATTCTGCAAATTTCAGGTATAACTCAGTCTGTGCTGCATCTGCAGCCTCAGCATATGCAGAGAGCTCATCTAAACCAAGAGGCACAATCTTCAAACCATGTTTTGTGTATGCACAAGCTCTAGAAGCAAATCTGGAATAATCACCAGGTTCAACAGTTACAGTACCTACGTCATTGAAGAAGGTTGTACAGTCCTTCAGAGTCATAGCGATACCCAAAGAGGCTGAAGGAAGTTTGGATTCTGTATCAGACCATGGTAACCATAGATTTTCCTTTCCATCATGGAGGTGGGTATATTCCGAGATAATCATAATCTCATTATTATCCACGGGGTAAGGACCATGATCGATTATTTTTGCACGAGCTTCACATTCATCCATGAATGCATAGAGATCAACTGCGCCAATATGACGTCGGATTTTCCGTACCTGTTCCTCAGTCACAGGCTCAAGGTGATTCTTAAGCCAATCGATACTGTCATCGCCGAGAGCTAGATTCACTCCCCCTGATAAGGCGACTGTTGGTTTTCCAGTATTGAAATAGTTAATACCCAAGTTGTACCACTTTTCAAGCATCCATTTCCACTGTTCCTGACGCTCAAATGGTTCTTTCGATGGGTCGCTCTCATACTTGTTGAAAATAACACCCATCCTCGCAAGGCTGTAGTAAAGCCAGAGGTAAGTTATTGATAATGCATGAATCTCAGAAAGCAGTGTTTTACTTTTCTTTGCAAGCTCCTTAGGCGTAATTTTGCCCCATACTTGCGTCATTACATCATAGAGATGTTCGTAGGTCTGGTAAAAACTGACACTGATATACTCGTTTACAGGAAATAACTTCGATTCCAGAAGCCCACGTTCTGCAAGAATGTCAGAGAAGACTTGAGAAAGATGAGCTAATTGTTGATTGATTTCACTAGTTTCCAAGTGATTCATCTCCGAAAAGGTGTGTGCACATTGAAATATTGGAGCTAAAACTGCTAGTATTAAGTCGTTCGAAACCATAAGCAGTCTTATAATGGACAAAACATTTCAGAAGTGAAAACCTCTCTGGTGGCAGATTCTGATTGAAACGAGTTGGAAACGGACTTATTTCATTGAAGCTCAATGCAGAAGGTGAGCTTAGGTATATTACCTCTGTCCAGGAGGTCGTCAAACTTTTGAAGGAAGGTCCTAATGGAAAAATTGCGTTGGTGGATGACGCAGGGACCACATTTCTTGCACCTGTTCTATCAAAACTTGCGGGGGTTGTTTGCAGGTCTGGAGCGTTAGGATCTCACCTAGCTATTGTCACTCGCGAGTTTGAGATACCTGCATTGATGGGAGTGCAGATTGAGAATCCACAGGAAATCCATGGCAAACATGCAGTTATTGAGCCTGAGGATGGAACCTCAGGAGCCCTCTATATAAGAGAATAGTTGGAAGTTACATAAGTGCGCGCTAACAGGATTCCTTTGGTTCAACCTCTAGACACGATTAGGCCAGAGGATATTGAAACTCATGGTGGAAAGGCAACAAACATCGCTCGTCTGAAGCTTGCAGGATTTTGCGTACCAAGGGGATTCTCGATCTCTAGCCTCAGTTTCAATCGTATCAGAAAGAGTCTTCCAGAAATCAACAAGTTTCTTGATAGACTCGAAGACGAAGAAGACTTTGAAGAAATACTCAATCTTGCAGAAAAGCTGCAAACTCTGGTGAATTCGTACCAAATACCAGAAGATCTGAAATCAGAGATATCGCAAGAGTTCCAACGGTTGCAAGAACAACAGATTGGTTCTGTATGGGGATATGCTGTTCGCTCCTCGGCAACTATTGAGGATAGAAATGATATTTCATTTGCAGGTCAAGCAAATAGCTACCTATGTGTAAAAGAAATTTCAAACATATTTGATGCTGTTAAGCAGGTCTGGAAATCTGTCTATTCGCCTAGCGCGTTGATATATCTAAAGAATAAAGGAGTACCAATAAATCTGGTCAAAATGGCCATAGTAGTTCAGGAAATGATACCTGCTATTGTATCAGGCGTAATGTTCACCGCCAATGTAGTGAGTAACAACAGAAAGGAGATGCTAATTAATGCAACTTGGGGCTTGGGAGAAACATTGGTGTCGGGACGAGTCATTCCTGATACGTTTATTCTGTCAAAGAATCCACTGAGTATCATACAAAAAGAGATGGGAGCCAAAGAGATTACTAGCATTGTTGTTGCTTCAGAAGGAGATGCTAAAACGAATACACATACCACACCAAGAGAAAAATGTGAGAAATATACTCTAGAGAATCATGAATTATTAAGAGTAGCACAACTAGGCATAGAGATAGAGAAGCAAATGGGATCACCCCAAGACATTGAATGGTGCATCAGGACAGATGGTGAAATCGTGATTCTTCAATCACGACCGATAACTTCTCTCAGAATCCCCTAATTATTGCTAGCGAGTCGCCAGGCTTGACTGTTATTGCCTTCTCTGGGCAGACCTCCACACATTTCATACATCCAGTACATTTAGAGAGCCAAATTGCATCGACCCGCCAAATCTCTGGATTATGTGGGTCTGGGTGTTTTTCCAGCGTAGGATGCATTAGAAACACAGCTGGATCGCAAACAAAGAGGCATTTCCTGCACTCACGAGGGTCCGTGCTAGCTCCTGTGTGACACTTTGAATAGTCCAACTTGATGCTTGTTTTTTTAGTCATCTTGTACACCTCAGTATTTTCCAGCTTGTCCTGGAATCGACTCTCGTGGGACAAGATTCAGTGCATCATGCTTGCATGCATGTCGACAGACACCACATCCAAAGCACTTGTCCAAATCCACAATTACGCGTTTCACCGACGGGAGGTATCGAAGTGCATTGAATTGACACATCCTGACGCAAGACTTGCAGCCTTCGCATTTATCGATATCAATGTCAATGAGATACTCCCCTTTGTAAACTGTCTTCAAATTGAAGTCATTTCTTAGTCTGAGACCACCACACTCAGGGCTTTCACAAGAGCAAATAGCATTGATGTAGGGTACCGGTTGGAACCAGACAGATGCAACATAGCCCTTCTCATTCTGTTCCTGAAGAGCTTGGATTGCTTCTTCGCGATCGAGTCTGTATTTGACTCCCTCAGGGATGTATCTTGTATGTTTCTCAATGACCTCTGATAACTGGCCAAAATTGATACAAACTGCATCCTTCACACCCCTTTGCATCCACCTACAAACACAGTAATTCTTGATAATGGGTTCAGCCGCGAGATTCCCCATGATATGTTGAGCATCTTCGAGAGGGAGCACCTGGCCGAAATGACCATCAGCTCGAACAGGATTTCTATTCTCCTTCTCACTGTGTATCTGTCCCTCAACCACTTTACGAATTAATCGTCCTATGATTGGCATCTGCATTTTATAACCGAGACCAATGGAGTTGAATCCCATAATCTTTCGAATGAAGAGGGTTTCCATGTTCTTCCACTGCTCTTCCAGATATTCGCCAGCATTGTACTCATCAGCCAACTCATTTCGATACAACCTGGCATTATTGTACCACTTTCCACCATCGCCGTGTTTGAAACACCATTCGCACATACATATCGCCTGCAGAGTCTAAGTACTTGTTGTTTGATATTCTCCGAAATCAAATGCAATATTTAAGACTCCCGACCAAATAATGAGAAGTCGTGGCGGGGATGAATGCCTCTCAATCCATGATTATTCTCCGCTATCGCATGTACTGAGATTCTTTTTTTGATATGATACATGTGTACATTCAGTGGAGTAGAATGAATGGAGAAACTGGAGGATTGAATAATACTAGTAATCCTTTTCACACTCAATAGAGTCTAAAGAAAATTATAGAGGAGTGCCCATATGATTCGACTGATTGGTATCCTGACCACCGGCGGCGTTCCTATTAAAGTCAAGAGCGCTATGGATGCAGACGGTCAGATGATAATCGGTCCTTTAATAGAAGCTGCTAAAGCACTTAGTAATGTAATCGGTAGTGGAGAGGTCAGGAAACTCGGCTTTAGAGAGAATACTCTAATTGTGACCGAGTGTAAAAAGGGATACACCATTGTTGCACTTGTGAGCAAGGCGGAGGACTACATGGACAGTCTCCTTCGTGTGATAGCTGATGCAATTGATGATTCTGACTTAGCAACCGCAGATGGATCTGTAAATGACAGTCATGAAAGAATAATTGATCAGATTATTCATACTTATACCAGAGAGCATGTAGAAACTGGATTCCTTGAGATACTGCCTAGTGTCTGGAATCCAATTCTAAGCGCATTAAAACAAAGCGAGAAACTTTCAGTATCACTTCAGGAGGTAGAAGCACTCCTAAGCAAGGAGGAATCTGTTACAGGATGGAATAAACTCAAAGCAGGAGTAAACGGGACTTTAAAGGACGCACTTCTATTTGCGCTCCAAGGAGAGTTTGATCGAGCATGCGCAATGGCAATGAACGTAGAGGGAGCGTTGGCTGGTGTGTTCTGCATTAAGATGGGGGCCTTGACTCACACAATGACGAAGGTAATTTCGCCACCCCTAACAGAGCTGAAACAAATTGCTGCCGCTCTTCCAGAAGACTATCCCTTCACGGATTTTGCCCGATCATTAGTGAGTTTTACTGCAGGGGAACTCATCCCGGCGGACTATTCGCGAGTTTTTAGAGAAACAGTAAATCGATTTGAATTCAAAGACGATGAAGAGCATCTTCTACTGGGTTTTATGTTTCTTGATGCTCGAGTTGTTGACTACCAGAAATTTGCACAGAAATTACTCAATCTGTACAGAGAGAAATCAGAGGTGTTTTGTTCATATATTGAATCAATCGACGAGAGAGGAAAATTATTCGAAAAACTCTATTCAATTACCAACTACGGTGCGTTCCGTGATGAACTAGGGATGTACAAATCACGAATTACAAGTATCCTTGGAAACATAAACTGGGTTCTTGATTCAGATCTATTGTGGGAGCTGAAAAAAGAGGGTAAAGGGATTGAGATTGGAGTTACGGCTTCTTTGAAGCTCCAGAATTATATTGCAATTCTGACTGCCTTAGCTGAATCACCCGTACTCACAATTGGCGAACGGAGAGAAGTGCTTGAGGAGGTTCTCATGTTATATCGAGACTACTTCAGAGATCTAATGATGGTCGAAGTGCCTCTCTTTAGCTACACCTTGGATAGTGTCTTCCAAAGTCTAAGCGTGGCCAATGCAGAATACTACTTCCTGACAACTGGTGAAAGTCGTAAACAACATTTAGACCAATCAATAGATTTCCTCTCAGATATCTATCATACAATAGAAGAAGAATGGCCGAAGTCACAGGTACGATTCTCGTTGTTTGTTGTAGGGAACGCTCTAAGTCCAGTTTTTACAAGAGCAGACATATTATCGGATGAAGAAGTACGGTTAGTATACTTGGCAATGAAACTACTAGATGTTAATACCATTGATGCAATACAGATAACAAAACCAGAAGCCTACGCGACAAATCTTGGAAACACGATAACAACGTTGGCTGCACTAGCTGCACGACTCCTTGAAACTGAGGAACGAACAGTGGTTCTAAAGAGATGCGTAGAAATTATTCTTGACACTCAAGAGTGGTTCATTTCTCGAGGTGTAATATGTCGCGATGATATAATGTCTGCAAGTTTCCACTCCTCACTGGTCACTGCGACTCTAGAAGGCGATGAGTTAGAACGTATTGTAAATAGGGTGATTGCCCTCAATCGTATAGCAATTCAAGACCCTGTCAAGTATGATTATGAAGTTGCAATGATTTCAAGTCCATACATAGGAATACTGATTGATGCCTGTAATCGTTTGAGCAATAAGAAATACTTACAACTTGCAAGGGACTCATTTGACTCAGCATACCGAGCTTGGATCAAGTATGGCTTTCCAGAGAAAGCAGTGAATTTTAAGAAAAAATACGGAAATATTGCGTGTTAAATTTCAATATGAGAGTGGATGAGTACAATGGGAAGGATGAAGAAATACAAGGGTTACAAGGCATATCAGTATCTTACTCCAGGCGTTGATTATAAGGTCTTCAAACTGAGAGATGCAATTAGGAAAGATTGGGCTTTTACATTGCCACTCTCAAAGACCGAGGAGGAACGAGTAGAGGGAATTCTCGAGAAGAACATTGTAATCGATCTCCACGAGCATCCAACATTGATGGTTGAGGATGCAAATCAGTCGGTTGAGATGTGGAGAGAGGGAAGGGAATTCATGGCCTATGAGGCTCTGAGTCAATCACCACTCGATGGTGTCTTTGATAACTTGATGGACGGCAGCGCACAAATCACTTCTAAACAGGGCTGGAAATGGACTGATATGATCCATGATCTAGGCCAGAGACTCTGCGATATCAACCATCAAGACTATGTGATTCATTGCAAAAGACCGGATGATATTGTTGCAGCACATAAAGAGGGGAAGCTAGCCTGGGTTGCGGTACTTGAGAGTTCATCATCCATAGAGAATGAAATGGATCGTATTGACATACTTTATGGTCTTGGTATCAGGTCAATGGGATTAACCTACAGCGAGTCGAATATGCTTGGTTCAGGTTTGAACGAGATGACGGACGGAGGGCTTACGGATTTTGGATATGATTGTGTGGTAAGAATGAACAAAGTGGGAATGCTCATTGATGTGAGCCATGCAGGAGACAAGACGGCCTTGGATGCAATAGAGGGCAGTAAGAAGCCAATAATCGTATCCCATGCTGGTGCCCGTGCATTATTGCCAATCAAGCGTTTGTTCCCTGATGAAGTTCTACAGGCGCTGGCAGAATCAGATGGAGTCATAGGTATAGAAGCTGCACCAGGTTACACAGCAACAAAAGATGATCCAGTTCCCTCGATTGATACATATATGGCGCACCTAGAATATTGTGTCGAGCTGATGGGTATAGACCATGTAGGGTGTGGACCAGACACGCTCTATGGTGATCATGTTGGATTCTACCGCTTGGAAGACGACCGACTACTGTCTGCGGGATTAGGTCATTATTCCAGACCGGGAAAGACTGGTGAACCACCCGTGAATCAACTTCCGGACTATGTAAGGGGCATGGAGAATGCTACTGAAGCCATGGATAATGTAGCAAGATGGCTTGTGAAGAACGGTTACTCAGACGAGGAGATAGCAAAGATCATCGGAGGCAATGCTCTAAGGCTACTGAAAGCAGTATGGTAGGTATTGTTAGAGCCAATAGTCAAGATCCGAGATGGGAGATGGCGTCATATTCTATCATCGTTCTGTGTTGGTTCTTTTTCGACTGGAGCAATGACTGGGCGGTGTACCTCACTTGCCCCCAAGGGTTTTGCTATGCGCTTGATAAAACCAACTGACTTCTTCTGTGCAACTTCGTTGAGTATCACTACCGGGACAACAAAAGACATGACAAGTAGGGGAATTCCTGCAGTCCATAAGAAGCTGATGAAAACAGGACTTCTAAGTATTGATTCGCCTGGGTGAAATATATCCAAACCCTGAATGACAAAGGTATTAAAAAAGTGCTCCATGAACATAGCAATTGGAAAAGCAAGTATTGAGTAACCTCCTAACATGCTGCTGTACCATTTGCCCACACCTTCAGTATCAGGGCATTGCCGCACCTCTAATTGTCCGCGTTTGAGATGTGTTACAATACCTGCATCATTTAGAATCCAAGTCGGCATGAACAATGCCAATGCTATTGGCATCATGATTAATGCGCCCATAAGTGTAGTACTAATAGGATATAGAAACTTGATTGAGTCATCTATTGCTGCTGGATCTACAAAGAGGTACCTACTAAGTATTCCGCGCACTAGACCTGCCGTACTCACACTAAATAGAGCTGGCAATGCAGCTCTACGAAGTATCCGGATACCACCAAATTTCGAGCCAATATGCATGATGTCAGTATCAAAGGCTGCAGCCTTAACCAATTTATGAAACAGGAGCATCAGAGCGGCCATTGGAATTGCTATAATGAAGTACTCAAGTGCGATGACAGGAATAGCAATGCCTAGTACAATTAAGATGTCAGTATACAGTGTACCCTCAATAAAGGGGATAAAGCTGAGAAAAGGAAAGTCCTTTGTAACCCAATATATTGAGAAAATTGTGGAAGCAATCCCAACAATAGCAAATATTATCGGGAAGAAGAATCGTGAACGACCCATTGTTCCGGACTCCTTGTGATGTTATATGTTGGACAATGGATTCGGTGGTATATAGACCATACGGCTGTGTATTAAGAGAAACCATAGCAATTCTTGAGATTGTGTTATATGCAGACGGTGGTGAAATCTTTCAACTTATAACAAATGAGTGCATAGCAAAGATATGTCATTCGTGAAATCTATCATCAATTATACAATGTGGGCGAACGATACTATATGGAGAATCACTGAGAAGCTGACTGATGAGGAATTTAGTCGAGATTTTGATAAAGCCGGTGGAAGCATTCGACTTAGATACATTCACCTAGCTGAAGATACTTGGGAGTGGTATCATGACTGGCATTGTGAGGAACCAGAAGAGCCAGACTTTTCTGAAATGACAAGAGGTGAACTTTACAAATTCACGATGGACTATATTATGAAGTGGAGAAGCCTGATTGATGAACTAACGGTGAACTCCTTCAAGGATGAGCGGAATGGAAAGGTCGTTATAGTCACGCTTGATGAAATGATATTCCATCTGGCAAATCATCACACCTATCATAGAGGACAGATAGTCATGGGGCTAAGGCTGCTGGGCAAAAATGTTGAGATGACCGATTATGTTCCTTACAGATTCAAGACTGCATAACAATCTTAGATTAAAAAAGATCTAGAGGGAGACCCTTGCAGGTCTCTCTCCGGGTAATCTAAATTCTACAGACGTTCGTTGACTAGGGTTTCAACAACAGAGGGGTCAGCCAGAGTTGTGACATCGCCAAGGTCATCTATCTGACCAGCTGCAATTCTCTTGAGAATTCTTCTCATAATTTTACCAGAGCGGGTCTTTGGAAGAGCATCTGCGAACTGCACCTTTGCGGGAGTAGCTATGGGGCCTACATCGTTTCGAACATGATTTCTAAGTTCTTGGCGTAGTTCCTCAGTCTTCTCAACACCCATCTTGAGCGTCACAAAGCAATAGATGTCTTCACCCTTAATCTCATGGGGGAATCCAACAACAGCACACTCAGCAACAGCGGGATGTTTTACAAGTGAGGACTCAATCTCAGCCGTCCCAAGTCTGTGACCTGACACTTTTAGAACGTCATCGAGGCGTCCCATCACGAAGTAGTATCCATCTTTGTTGAACCGAGCGCCATCACCAGTGTAGTACATCGGATTCTTATCTGCAGGATTCTTGAACTGCACCCAATACGTATCTACGAATCGTTTGTGGTTGCCATAAACAGTTCTCATGAGACCAGGCCAAGGTTTCTTGAAGCAGAGATAACCACCCTCGTTGGGACCAACAGGCACCCCGTCTTCTGCAACGATAATAGGGTCAAGACCAAAATATGGGAAGGTTGCTGAACCTGGGATTGTAGGTGTTGCCCCAGGTAGCGGTGTAAGAATCACACCACCGGTTTCGGTCTGCCAATATGTGTCAACGATAGGGCATTTCTCCTTGCCAATCATTCTGTAGTACCACATCCAAGCCTCTGGATTGATTGGCTCTCCAACAGTACCAAGAAGATTCAAACTTGATAGATCATGCTTCAAAACAGGTTCGTTGCCAAATCTCATTAATGCGCGGATTGCTGTAGGTGCAGTATAGAACTGAGTCACCTTCCAGCGTTCGACTTCTAGCCAGAAACGGTCGTTATCAGGGTATGTTGGTACGGACTCGTACATCAGGGTAGTAGCACCAGCTGAAAGAGGTCCGTATACAATGTAAGAATGTCCAGTAATCCATCCAATGTCAGCTGTGCACCAATAGATGTCACCTGGATGCCAATCAAAGATATTCAAAAATGAGTGGGTCGTGTAAACCATGAAACCACCCGTTGTGTGAAGTACACCTTTTGGCTTACCAGTTGAGCCGGATGTATAGAGAATGAACAATGGATCCTCAGCCTTCATCCACTCAGTTTCACACTTATCACTGACCTTTGCGTATTCCTCGTGATACCAGACATCTCTGCCCTCGGTCCATGGGACATCAATTCCAACTCTCTTGATTATCAGAACTTTTTCTACAACCGGAGTGGATTCGAGAGCTGTGTCAGCACCAGCCTTCTGTGGGATAGTCTTGCCGCTGCGGTAATATCCATCAGCAGTTACTAAGACCTTCCCCTGACAGTCTTGAATTCTATCTACGAGCGAATCAGCACTAAATCCACCAAATACAATACTGTGAATTGCTCCAATCTTCACACAAGCAAGCATGATGATTGCCAGCTCAGGAATCATTGGAAGGTAGATAGTGATCCTATCACCCTTCTTGACACCTAGGTTCTTCAGAACATTCGCTGCCTTGTTGACCTCGCTAAGAAGCTGCTTGTAGGTGTAAGTCTTTGACTCATCAAGAGGTTCGCCTTGCCAAATCAAAGCAATTTGATCGCCTTTACCAGCGTTAACGTGTTTGTCAAGACAATTGTAAGCCATATTGGTAATGCCATCTTCAAACCACGTAAACTCTGCATTTTTAGGATTCTTCCAATCAAACCCTTTTGTCGGTTCTTTCTTCCAGTAGCAAAGTTCCTTTGCTGCCTTTAACCAGAAGGTATCAGTGTGTTCGATGGACTCTTTCCAGATTTTCATCCTCTCTGCCTGGCTTTTTACATAGGCCTTTTTGGAGAAGCTCTTTGGAGGGTCGAAGCGCCGTTCCTCCTGGCTATATACTGTAATCTTCTTATCTTCTGACAAAATCGGTCACCAAATTCGGTCGATGATATGAGCCGAGGAGCAAAAAATGTACTATATGAAGCTTGTCAAATCGGAATGAAAGCATTGAAAAGTTGTGGTTGCTGAAAAAAGAAAAGAAGAGGTCAAAGAAAATAGTTCGACCTCTTAATCAATTAATTATGAATTCTTGCGCTTCGCCTTGAGTATCAAAGTGAAGAGTACTGCGATGAGTGCTAGAATACCAGTCACAATAAACGCCATGAAGTATGACCCAGTAGCGTCCTTAATGGGGCCTGCTACGAATGCTCCGGTAATTCCGGCAATACCATACGCAGTAAACATTACGCCATAGTTCTTTCCAACGTTTTTGCTACCAAAGAAATCTGCAGTCGCTGATGGGAATAAAGCAAAATTACCACCGAAACAGAAGCCAATCAGTGAAGCAATTCCCATGACAGCGAACCAACTAATGGACAGGGTTGTCATCAAAGCAAATGTGAACATTCCGATTGCGAGAATAATAAACATGAGAATCATTGTGTTTTCGCGACCTAATTTGTCGGATAATGCACCCCATACAATTCGTCCTGCTGCGTTGAGTATACTCATTATTCCAACAAGAATCACAGCATCTGTCGTGGTATCAATTGCCAATGAAGCAGTCTTCACGTTACCAATGGTCATGAGACCAGCGGTAGCAGCAAAAACGAACATCAACCAGAGGAGCCAGAAGGTTGAGGTTCGAATCATTTGACCAGGCATCATACCAGTACCAGCACCGTCAGCTATCGTTACAGGGGGAGTGTAACCAGCTGGGAGCCAACCTTCAGGAGGATTAACAAGTACCTGAGCGCCCAGTACGACAAGAACAAGGTACACGACACCAAGAACTATCATTGGCACCCCAATGTTAAGTGTGGTAGGCACATTGTAGAAACTCAGAAGAATGGTTTCTACCCAACCAAAGATGAGTGCGCCCGCACCAAAACCGGCTACAGCAATACCAGTGATAGTACCTTTCTTGTCAGGAAACCACTTTACTAGAGCTGCAATTGGACAGACATAGGCAAACCCAATACCTGCACCACCAATTATACCATATGTAATGACAAGGTAAATTGTGCCTAGAAGTGCATTACCACCTGCGATTGTATCAACAAAAAAGGCGGAGATATAACCAGCACCAAGAAGAATTCCACCAAATGTGGCAACTTTTCTGGGACCTACACGATCTTGCCATCTTCCTGCAAAGATCATAAAAAGTGCAAACGATGCCAAACCAGCTGCGAATGGGAGCAGTGAATATAGAGAGGGCCATTGATATGCGCCACTTGGAGCATTTAGTGCCGTCTGAAAGAAGGACCAAGCGTATATCGAACCCAAGCAAAGCTGAACAATTAGCGCGCCGAGAATGACAAGGTTTCTATTACCGATTTTTTGTTCCGACATATGACACCCACCTGAAAGTGTGTCAGAAATTACATCCTCTGCGATTTGTTCCACACTAAAAGCCTTCCGACTTTTAGATGAGTAACTGACCATTCTCTGCGTAGTATGTCACTTGGAAACGTCTTTATATCGAGTATAAACCATCTCCTTGACAACAGAGGGTTTACATATGGTTGCAACTGACTGGACTCAAAAATACAAGAGTAAGATTCTGACAGCCTCAAAAGCCATTACGAAAGTCAGACGTGGGTCAAGAATCTTTCTTGGAACTGGATGTGGTGTGCCCTACCACCTTGTACAAGAGTTAGCTGCTCATGCTAATCAGATGGCAGATAACGAGATTGTGCACCTTCTCACTCTCGGAGATACACCATCTGCAGATTCAAAATTCCAGACACAGTTCCGGCATAATACTTTCTTTGTGAGCGCCAACATCAGGGATGCAGTTTCAGAAGGGCGCGCGGATTATACACCAATCATGCTCTCGGATATTCCAGACCTATTCAGACAGAAGAGAATGCCACTAGATGTTGCTATGATACAGATTAGCCCTCCCGACAGATATGGATACTGTTCACTAGGAATCTCTGTGGATATAACAAAAGCAGCCTCTGAGAGCGCAGACATTGTTATCGCGCAGGTCAATGATAAGATGCCAATAACGCATGGCGACTCATTTGTTGATATTAGAGAGATTGATTATCTTGTTCCCTTCAATGAACCATTAAGAGAATTCCAAGGTGATGAGATCACTGAAACAGTAGATCTTATTGGTAGTTATGTTGCGAGATTGGTGGAGAACGAGTCGACTCTAGAACTTGGTATTGGTGCACTCCCACAGGCTGTATGTAACAACCTTCTTGATTCTGGAGTTCAGGATCTCGGCATCCATACAGAGATGTTCAGTGATAGTCTATTACCTCTAATAGATGCAGGTATTGTGACCAATAAGAAAAAGTCAATCAACAAAGGAAAAGTAATTGCTAGCTTTGCGATGGGATCAAGGAAACTTTACGAATACATTGATGACAACCCATTCTTTCATTTTCATGATACAGCGTATGTAAACGACCCTTATGTTATTGGACAAAACAGGAAGATGATAGCAATCAACTCAGCTCTCGAGGTAGATCTTACAGGTCAAGTATGTGCAGACTCTCTTGGGCATAGGTTCTACAGCGGAATTGGTGGCCAAGTTGACTTCATCAGGGGTGCAAAGAGGTCTCAAGGAGGTAAGGCAATCATTTGTCTGCAATCTACAGCAATGGAAGGAACAGTTTCGAGAATAGTGCCCCAGTTGAGCGAGGGCTCTGGCGTAGTAACCACTCGTGGAGATGTAGATGTGATTATTACAGAATATGGTCTGGCGAACATGCATGGAAAGACAATCAGAGAACGCGTATTGTCACTCATTGCCATAGCGCATCCGAAGTTCCGAAACGATCTCCTCGATGCAGCTAAGAAAATGAGGTATGTCTTCGAGGACCAAGTTCCATTCCTTGTGCAGGGGACATACTTCGCCACTGAATATGAAATAACAGAGAGATTCAAGGGTCCAGATGGACCTGTTGATGTGCATTTCAGACTTATACGACCAGACGATACTGATCGTATCAAGGAGTTGTTCTACGGTCTCAGCGAGGAAAGTATCTACTTTAGATTCCTCACACCGCTACGGAGCCTGAGAAGGCAGACTCTTCAGGATTTCTATAATGTAGATCAGTCACGCGATATCAGTGTCGTAGCTGTCATAAAATCAGATGAAGAGGGCGAAACTGAGAGAATCATTGGTGCAGGAAGATATGTTCTCAACAGAAGTACAAATGAGGCAGAATTTGCACTCCTTGTTAATGACGACTATCAAAACAGAGGAATTGGTACATTCTTGCTGAACCACCTTATGAGGATTGCAAAGAGTAAGGGCGTTGATGCATTCATTGCATATGTTCATCCACAGAACCAGCCAATGATTAGATTCATCCACAAGACTGGAAAGGTTGTAGAGAGTAAGATATCTATACAGGATGAAGAGTACGTATTTCGGCTTAAACTATAGACATCTATATGCTACATATATCACTCAAAGACTTCGATATAATCCAAGTGAACACCCATGAGCGATACTCTTCTGAAAGCTGGGACTGTAATTGTAGGAAATGGTAGTCAAATCGAGAACGTATCAATCTTGATTCAAAACGGGATTATCTCAAGATTAGAGAGAGAGATTCCCATAGGTCCGGAAATGGATGTGCTTGAATTTTCTGACTGTGTGGTCATGCCAGGTATGATTGATCCGCATGTTCATGTTTGCTTTGATGGTTCACCAAACATGGCTGAAACACAGAAACTCGCTGATGAGTTGCTTGCAATCAGAGGTAGTAAGTTATTGGAAACCCTCCTCCAACATGGAGTGACAACTGTTGGTGATGCGGCAGGACGGGGAAATGTTCCTTTTGCGGTGAAAGAGGCAATTGATCGAGGAATTGCCAAAGGACCACGTTTTCTTCCCTGTGGAAGAATGATCACGATAACAGGTGGAAGAGATCCTCTCGCTGGGGCAAATGAGGCAGATGGTGCTGACAATGTACGACGGGCGGTCCGGGAAGAGATTGGAAGAGGGGTATACTATGTCAAACTGGCTGCAACGGGAGCTATGACATCTGAACATACAGAGAGTATGAGTATTCAGTTCAATCAAGAAGAACTACAGGCAGCAGCTGATGAGGCTAGGAAAGTTGGAAAGAGGTCTCATTCACATGCCTATGGAGAAGAGGGAATCAGGAACACTATACTTGCAGGAGTCGATGTGCTTGTTCATGGTCATCCACTCAGTAAAGAGAACATCGAACTGATGAAGAAGCACAAGACCATGTACATGCCAACCATGGTGACCTACTATGAATCACAACTTCATCATGATGACGGAGACCTTCCAGAATTTATGGTTCGAAAAGAGAAGGAGATATTCCCGCTCATAGAAGAGGGAGTACGAAATGCTGTCAAAGCTGGGATAGAGCTGGTGGTTGGAACCGATTCAGGGATGCCCTATACCTACTATGGAAAGTCCACCCCAGAAGAGATGGAACTACTCGTGAGATTGGGTGGTGCCACAGAGATGCAAGCCATTGTTGCAGGTACAAGAAACGCTGCAAGATCAATGAGTATCGAATCAAAGGTTGGAACAATTGAACCAGGCAAGTCAGCGGATTTGTTGATTCTTGTTCAAGGAAAGAATCCTCTAGAGGATATCTCGATTCTACAAGACACACAATCAATTAAGAGAGTCATCCTCAGAGGAAAGACTGTAGTTGAGAGATAGAATTGGTTTGAAAAGAGATGGAGCAGACGGAGTGATATGCCTGCTCTTATTTCAATATACTAGGTTGCTGTAGAAGCAATGGTGTGGATTTCACCCTCGTTTAAACTGGTTCATCAGGCGGTTCCCCTGATTGTGTATCTCATTCTCACCCCCAAAGAACTAGTATTTTCGTTGCAATTTTAGCACAGATAGAGTGAAGGCGCCACACCGCCGGGAAGCGGGAAACGACAGACACTAGATGTAAAATAGGAACCGTGGCGCCGTTCAATTACTAATCACATCCAGTTCTAATAAGCACCTAGAAAATTACGAGAATATATTCAACGTACAACACAAAATGCCATGACAAGTACGACTCTTATCTCTAGAATTCAGTACTTCACTCGAGAGCAACTTGAAGCAATTGATCAGATATTAAAATTACTTGATTCTGATGAATATCGAGACTACCATGACCAATTCGGTGTATGTAATGCCCCGGATACGATTGAGTCACTTCGAAAAGAGGTTCGTAATGCTCTCGAGAAATAATGATGCGCTTATGATGTTTTTAACATTAGGGACAGGTCTGTTTCTTGGTTGAGAATAAATCCAGATAATAATCCCCGCCTATGCCACGACAAAAATAGGTGGGAATAAGACAAAGTACTCTATTACTATAGATAGCAGTACTCCACCAGCCACGAAACTCTTTCCCCGACTTTGATTGACCTCAGTGAACCAGAGTATCGCACCTATTAGCACTATGACAACACCTGAGATCTGCCCTATGAAGATTAGAAAGTCCCATATCTCGATGAAATATGATGTTATCAACTGTGCAAAGTTCGCAAGTGGTGATTGTAACAGCACTGGATTCATTATACTGACCCAAATCAGAGTGGTTCTTTGTTAATTTAAGGTCCTAGAAAGTGAGGACCTACGTATGGTTGAATAGATCATCATAGACTTATGGAGTGACAAAATCTGGTGGAAACAATACAAAGTACTCAACTACAATACAAAGAATGATTCCACCAAAGATGAGGCCACGACCACGAGGAATATGTGCGTGAGTAAGCCAAATAATGGCACCAGTGAGTACTATAAGGACTCCCGAAACTCCACCAATAAAGATTAGAAAATCCCAGATCTCAATAATATATCCTAGAATCAAGTCTGTAAAATTCTGAAGGGGTGATTGTAGCAATACTGGATTCATCGTCCTCTCATTCTAATTCACAATGATTCGATTTAAAGCTCCAAAGGGAGAAAATGCAAATGAAGAGAGGAAAAGTGATAAAAATAAGCAACCAAGGTCGATAACTATAGATTGTAGATCATTTCCTTCGCAAAATTCTTCGCATTTTCAATATCTTGAAGGGTAGGGTGTTTGCGAAGCTCTGGAAGATAATCATTCCATTCATCTTCGTCTGCGATGATTTCTTGATGTATGAAATGCTCAATTGGCGGACTTGCTTTGCCCATACAATGAAAGAGTCCTAGGAGTTCTATGTCCCTCGCCTTACATGCGTTCTCGAAAGTCGGAATGCATCGACCTGCCCATTGATCGTACAGCTCCTTTCTTCGATTGGTACCATCTGGCAAGTACGTTGAGTGTGTGAAGAAGCCCACAAGTTTGAACTTGGGAGATTTTGGTAAACGCTCTAGGAATCCTTTCACAGGTGGAGCCAAATCACTATCATGACATGGAGCTCCCACAAAAAGGAAGTCGTACTCATCTAGTGTATCAAGGTCTACTCTGCGTACTGTTTCAATGGCTGCTTCTCCGTTATCTGAGAGAACATCAAACATTGCTTCAGCTATCATCTTTGTATTGTTGGTCTGCGTGAAGTAAGCGACTAGAGATTTCATGAGAATCCCGAAACTTGGCAAGTAATAAATTCAATCTAATTATAAAATAATGAATGAAAATTCAGAAAATTATGGTGGGCCCGACGCGATTTGAACGCGCGATATCCGCCTTATCAGAGCGGCGCTATAACCAGTCTAAGCCACGGGCCCCATGCGTTCGTGGTTCCGGTTTGTCTTTGTTAGCGATAAAAAGGTTATGACTGAGTGTCCTTTTTGATGTAACTAGATAATCTTTAGAGTTCCTTTTATTATAAAGAGGTCATGAGGAAACAAGCTTCTGTCATTGGGATAGTTCTGGTTGTGGCTATTACAGCTGGAGTCTTCTATCTTAGAGGTTTGGATGGAGGAGAGTACATAGCTCCTTTTGATAATGAAGGACGGTACGATTCGACTATTCTCAACAATATGGGTGTAATTTACAGTAATCGATCGGACATTGCTCATTGGAACGATGGGTATAGCGAGAGTGATAGCTGCCCGTGGGGATTCATACATAATGGTCTTGATTATTTCTTTTTCAATAACTCCGATGTTGTTGCCGCTGCCCCAGGTCTTGTCGAAGATATCGATATTGGCTATATAGAGAATACTACTTTTTACAAAGTCGGAATGAAGGTTCGATTCAACGAGTCAGTGACCCTCGAGTACAGCTTTGAGGGAGAAGGAAATGAAATCCTACGAGCTCAACAAGTGGGAATGCTCAGCGTGCGGATAGGAGATTGGCTAGAAAAAGGAGATTTGATTGGTAGCTTCCTCAGGCCAGCAGAGTATGACCATGTTCACTTCGTTGTATATCTCAACGATGTGTCCATTTGTCCAAGGCTTGTTATGGCAGAGGATGAATATACAGAGATAATGGAATTAATCGAGCTCTTTCATCCAGGAGACGGTTGGCATCTATGTTACCCATGAAACAACAAAGTCGTGAAGACTTATCATAATGCTTCAGGAAAACTCCTACTGATAAAATCAGAAACTCATAGTCGGCATGCTTGAGCTGTGTAAAGACGGTCGCTTCATCATATGAAACAGATATAGACCACGATGCAATGTAGAAAATAGGTGATTTGAATGACTGTTACAATTCGATGGTTAGCACATGCAAGTTTTCAAATAAAGACAGAAACGCAGAATGTCTACATTGATCCATCCACAAAAGACACGGGTCTGAAGAAGGATGATTTCAAACCTGCAGACTTGATATTGGTGACACACGGGCATAAAGATCATTTTGACAAGGACTTGCTCAAGAAAATCCGTAAGCCTGGAAATCCAGTGATTGCTCCAGGGGCTCTTAAAAAGGAGATGAAAGGTATTGTAATGTGGGATGTGGGTCCAGGACAATTTATGCAGATGTCTGGTGGATTCCATATTATAGGAACTCAGGCATATAACGTGAAGCGACTTCGACCTAATGGCGAACCGTTTCACCCCAAGGGACTTGGTGCAGGATATATCCTGAAGATTGAGGAAAAGAAAATCTACCATGCTGGAGATACTGACTTAATACCAGAGATGGAACAATTGAGCACAGCTGGCATAGATGTTGCGCTGCTTCCAGCTGGAGACACATATACAATGGATACTAAAGATGCAGCAGAAGCGGCATTGATGATCAAGCCAAAGGTCGTAATACCGATGCATCTTTGGGATAAGGATCCTACGCCTTTCAAGACAGAAGTTGAGTCAAGGTCATCAATGAAAGTCGTCCTACTTGGAAAGGGAGAGGAATATACTATAGAATAGATTATGGAAAACAGGAGACTATCGTCTCCTGTGGCCAATATATTGAATTTCAGGGCCAAGACTTTAGTTTCTGAAGCTCATGTGCTTTGATTTTTGGATCTACCTCAAGTACCTCGACTTTGAGCATCTTGTCACCCTGCCGGTTTTTTTGGACAATGTCGAGTCCTTCGGTTGTCTGACCAAAGACCGTATGAGAGTTTATCTCTTCCCAAAAACGTGCACTCTGCACAGAGAATATTTCCTTTTTCGATTCTAAGATGAATGTCTGTTTTTCCTTTCCTAACGAAAGGTTCTCGCGTTGCTGCTCCTTCAAAAGCAATATTGAGATACGAAAGCAGTAAATCCCTCAGCTGTTCTTCTTTCAATTCAGAATGGACTTTAGGCGTTTTTTCAAAGCTGTGACCTCCATTTTTTACAAGTTTAACTACTGCTTCAATCGCAATTTTCTTGATTTCAGACTCCTTTTCCTTCTCTGTCTTTGGATACACAGGTTTGATTTCTTCTCGAACTGTGAGATTAACAAAAGTTTTGTGACCTTTGTTGAAGAGTGCCATTATGGAGCAAATCAGCACTATGTCACTCTTTTCAATGGGCTAGAAATATTGTCACCATAATGGCTGCAAAAATACACACGATGACGCCAATGATGCCAATAATATTTCTTTTGTGTTTCAATTCTTGTTGCTCCACCATCCATATGGATGTGTATTCTCATTGGCAAAGAAGTACTTTAAGCTCTCAGTTCAACGCAACAACTCAAAAATTAATTATTCGAATATGAAAAAAAGTAAAGCGTATAGAATCATAAATTGAGAAACTTACACTTCATTTTGGAAATTTTCATATCCGTCAAGTTCATTATATTTTTTAGATTATCTCCATGATTTCAATTTTTGAAGCTCATGTTTTTCAATCAAAGGGTCCACTTCCAGTACTTCCACCTTAAGCATTCTATCGCCTTGACGGATGCCATTTACAACTTCCATTCCTTCAATCACCTCTCCGAAGACTGTATGCTTTCCGTCGAGATGTTTAGTGTTTTTCTCATCAAGGACGATAAAGAATTGACTTCCACCGGTATCCCTTCCAGCATGAGCCATTGAAAAGGCGCCAACCCTGTGTTTCTGCTTGTGTCCTCGTGTTTCACAAGGAATTGCATATCCAGGTCCACCAGATCCTGTACCTGTAGGATCACCACCTTGAATTACAAAATTATCCACAACTCTGTGGAAGGTCAATCCATCATAGTAACCACTCTGAGCAAGTGTGACGAAATTTTTGACTGTATTAATTGCATCATCATTCCAGAATTCCGCTAGAATGTTACCACGATTTGTCTGAATTCTAATTCTTGTTGGCAAAGTTCAACACCTTTCAAGTAAATGTACGACCATAATCGCTTTTCTCAAGCTCATGCTTTTTTGTTCTTAGGTATTATGGAAGCTCTGTTAGAGAATAAGTTTCAGTCCCGCCTATTGGCTTATTAGCAAACACGAAGAATTCTGGAAACAGATGACCATCGAAAGAGAATACACCGAAGGCAGGATAACATTCCTGAGCGCAGATGTCGAGCACTACAGTGGAAATAAGAAACAAATCACTGCAAGCATACCTGTCTTCTACAACGAAAAGATGAGGCTCAACCGTGATATTTCGGTACTATTTCTCTCTGCGTACTTGAGAGAAAATAAAATTGAAACAATGTGTGAACCTCTAACCGGCTCTGGTGTCAGAACCCTAAGATATCTGAAAGAGTGTCCAGGAGATTTTACTGCGAAGCTATTTGATGTGAATCCAAATGCTATAGAAATTGCACGTAAGAATATCAAGTCACTGAACCTTGAAACGAGAGCTCAAGTACTCAAGGGTGATGCAAAGCTTCTATTGTTGACGGAGTCGAGAGAGAAACGATTTGATTATGTAGATGTAGATCCCTTTGGTACGCCCGCTCCGTATGTTAATGCTGCCATTCAATCATTAAACCCAGATGGTGGACTCCTTGCCTTAACTGCAACAGACATGCCAGTACTTTGTGGAGCCTATCAAAAAGTCGCATTAAGGAGGTATGGAGGTTTCTCGGTCAGAGCTCCATTTGTGCATGAAGTTGCTGTAAGACTTCTTGAGGGATTTGCCTTTCGAGTCGCAGGTCTCAACGATTGTTCCATAACACCTCTTGCAGTTCTGAGCACAGATCATTATATCAGGACTTGGATAAAAATTGAAGCAGATAGAAAGAAGTCCAATCGTCAGACAGAGAACCTAGGTATAATCAAGTTCTGTGAGGGGTGCATGCAGACCCAAATAATCCCTCAGCCACAGAAATATGATAACGACACATTCGAGCATGCGATGCACAACTGCAAAGGGTTGATACGTATGGCCGGTCCATTATGGATTGGGGATTTGTTCAAAATAAAACAACTAAAAGGAGCGCAGGAAATATTCAATCAGGATGATGCAAGTTATTATCACAAGCGGGTTCAAAGAATCCTAGAAGAAATGATAGAGGAACATTCACTGATTGAAATACCGTTCATAGATCTTCATGCATTATGCGACTTGCATAATTTCACCCCACCAAAGAACTCGGATATCATCCAGTATCTCAAAACTATGGGGTATAGTGCAACAAGAACACATTTCAGACCCACAGCAATTAGAACTAATGCCCCGGTGGCAGAAGTTGTGTCTGCGATAAAGAATCTAATGAAAAGGTGAGTATGAATGGGAAGACAGTCCGAGGGTGAACGACGTAAGAGAGAGTTCTACTACAGGGCTGCAAAGAAAGCAGGCTATCGAAGTAGATCAGCTTACAAAATAAAACAAATAGCCAAGAAGCATGGCATATTAAACGGGGTTGATATCGTCCTGGAACTATGCAGTTCTCCAGGAGGTTGGACTCAAGTACTTCGCGAATTAAATACGAGTCTACAGATTGTAGCAATAGATTTGGAAGCCATGTCACCTGTTCAAGGAGTTCATTTCATCCAAGGAAGCATCCTAGATGATGAGATTATTGTCAAAGCTAAAACTCTTACAAGGGGACATTTCGATCTTGTATTATCAGACTGTTCACCGAAAGTGTCTGGTCATTGGGAACTTGATGTTGTCAGACAGCTTGAACTAGCTAGTCGTACATTCGAGATAGGACAGCAGGTTCTTGGACCAAATGGAAAAGCCCTCGCAAAGGTGTTCCAAGGGCAGGGTTTTCAAGAATTTATGGCACAAATCCGTTCAATGTTCCGCACAGTGAAACTAATCAAACCCGATGCATCACGCAAAACAAGTGCGGAGATATACCTACTTGCAACTGGACCATTTAGGAAAAAATCTGATGAGAGAAGTATGGAAAAAGACACTAATTAATATCAGCGCCCACCCATTCTTCTAGTTCCCTACAAAGGACTGGAGAGTCTGGCTGTCTTACCCCACATTTTGTGATTCTGAGACAGTGAAAACAGGGACAACCATCCATGTCAGTCAGACAACTAGGCTCCGATTCCTCTGTCAGTGCGGTCCTCGTTATGTATCTTTCATTTTCTACTTCTTGTTTCTGCATTATCTTTCCCTCGGACATCAGAGCTGTTAGAGCTGACGTGATTTGTTCGAGACTAATGTCGAGTCTTTCTTTAAGGTCCATGATGCTAAGACCAGCCTGATCGGCGGTCTTTAACTCGTTCAGTATCTGTTCAGATACGCCGTTCATTGAAATGACCTTTTGATTGACATGCGACAACATCAAACAAACTACACAGACCGATATTTAACTATCGGAAGGGGCTATATATTATCGGCAAATGTCGTATTGAATTTGACAAGGATGTACACAAGCGTACATTCATTTTCTATGTATATAGAGAACCTGTCCGATGAGTTTCTTGGTATCAGACTCTTTGTTTGGGCGAATTGCAACATATGGGTGTTTGACTGGTCCAAAAACGTCGACAATGATGCCTATCTCTTGCGCCCTCTTATCAAATACAATCGATTTGTTGCCTACAGGTGGAACCTTCTCAGTACGTACAATGATTGTTCCGCGATGCGAAATCTGAAGTACTGTTCCGAGCCGTCTCAATATCTTGTCACCTGTGACTAAATACTACTTTCGGTGTTTTTTCTTTCCCTTCTTCGTGGATTCTACCAATCGCATAGACTCCCGTTTAGCAACAGCTCTTCGGACACCCTTTGCTAGCATTAGTAGAATTCTCTTCTTCTTGTGACCCTCTTCATTCGTAACTGCAATGTACCCCTTTTTGTCAATCCAATTGCGGGGATATCTCTTGTCACGTTCAACCTCATATTCAAATCCTGATGATTCTGCAGCCTCTTCCAGAATATCTATTGTAACATCTGAAGCGGCAAGATTACTTGATATCTTTCGACCTTGTAGCCGCGTGTAGTTTTTCTCGAAATATGCTGGCCAGAATATGAGCACCCCATCGCGCTTTCTCATTCCGTACACACCTATGTTCTGATGCTGGTTCTCTTACTATTACACTTTTTATCCTTCCCATGGGTATTGATTCTGATGTTTTTCATCCCAAGAGGGAACTTCTTAAGCATCTGAACACGGTCGATAAATAACCGAGCACAGGATGCTGATGAGTTGCACAGAAAGAGTAAGGATGTATATTTTGCAGAGATTGCCGATCTAGTATCATCTAGAAGTACGTGCCTTAGGGACCAAGTAGGAGCTGTTGTGGTGAAAGAGTCCCAGATTCTCAGCACTGGATATAACGGTGCTCCAAAAGGACTCCCACACTGTTCGGAGATTGGATGTTTAAGGGATCAGATGGGCGTAAAATCCGGAGAGCGTCATGAACTGTGTAGGGGACTACATGCAGAACAGAATGCCATTATTCAAGCGGCTTATCATGGAACGAGTGTCAGGGGAGCAAAGATGTATTGTACGACAAGACCCTGCAGTATCTGCACAAAGATGATTATCAATGCAGGTATTGTCGAAATCATCTATATTGATGGTTATGAGGATGCCTTGGCAACACAACTAGTCAAGGAGTCAGAACTCGTTGTTCGTCAGATTATGATTCCCAGAGTCTATGGCAGAAATGGTACAAACATAGCTAAATAACTCGCAAAAGCCATTTGTCGGGAAAGCTTAAAGAGTGACTAGGTCCCAGATTTAGTTCTAGGTGCACAGTACATGGTTGAACTCCGAAATTTAATCAGCATACTTGACCTAGAGAAGAAACAGATTGATCATATTCTTGATAATGCGGCTAAAATGGAAGCTGTGGCAGTAAAAAGAAGCAAAGATTTAGATTCCAAGATTATGGCAACACTGTTTTTTGAACCATCAACACGAACTCGTCTTTCATTTGAAAGCGCAATGTTGCGACTTGGTGGAAGTGTGCTTGGATTTGCAGAGGCTGGAACCTCAAGTGCAGGTGGTAAAGGGGAAACACTTGCTGATACTATTCGTACTGTTGAAAGATACGCTGATGTAATCGTGATGCGTCACCCATTAGATGGTTCTGCTAGGGTTGCAGCAGAGTTCTCCAACATTCCTGTTATCAATGCGGGAAGTGGTTCGGAGGAACACCCAACACAGGCGCTTTTAGACCTCTACTCTATAAAGAAACTCAAGGGAAAGCTTGATGGAATATCAATTTCCCTCTGTGGGGATTTGAAGTATGGCAGAACTGTTCATTCTCTTGGAATGGGACTTACACACTATGATGTCACCATCAAACTCGCAGCTCCGCAGTCGTTACGAATGAAACCTGCAGTGATTGAACAGATGAAAAAAGCAGGCGTGAGCGTGATTGAAGTAGAGAGTATTGAAGAAGCAGTCAAGGATACTGATGTCATCTATATGACCCGCATTCAGAAAGAACGATTTCCAGATCCTAGAGAATACGACAAGGTGAGTGGCAAGTTTAGTATCACTGCACAAGATGTCAAATTGATGCGAGATGATGCAATTATTTTGCATCCCCTCCCAAGAGTGGACGAATTAAGCGCGGAAGTGGATAGTTTCCCACAAGCCAAATATTTCGACCAAGTCTACAACGGGGTCATTGTCCGCATGGCCATATTAAAGATGATTCTTGGCTAGATAGGTTCGAGGCTCCTAAGCTCTCGTATCAGAATATCCAGCGAGCCAAGCTTACTGACTGCAAGCGGTATCCGCATCTGCTCAGATAGTTCAAGTGCCAGACGATCTACCTCTCCAACGCCATGTAGAATGACCAGCGCTGGTTTAAACTCTTGAGATTTTATAGCAATCATCGGAGCTCGACCAGTATTTACATTTGTAAACAGCAAACACCGTTCAGTTGTAGCACCAAAGAGCTTTAGAAACGCATCACTGTTGAGCTCCTTCACAGCACGTTCTACATCAACCAATGTATAGCCGTAGAGCTGTCGATCCAGGTACTTCTCTCCAGCGACGATTGTACACTTCAACTGCTTACAGAAATTTTTCGAACTGAAAGGAGTTGAAAAATCACTCATGGCCAGCACAATATTGAGATCAACAAGACTCACGTCCATCAACCTTACAAAAGCTGCAACGGTGTGACCACCATTACGCTCATCAAGACTTAGGAGTGCCATCACAAAACGTCGTATCGTTGAGGTACCAGGAGACTTCCGTCTTCCGGATTCATAATCGCTAATCACACTAGGGCTGATGCCGAGAAATTCTGCAAGAATGATTTGAGGAAGTCGAAACCGCTCACGCCAGACTCGCATTGCCTGGCCAGGACTTTCTGATAATGCTATCTCACCTGCTATTCGTCTTGCAAGCCGGTCTCTGACTGATGACTGATACGACATTATGCGATGTTTGGAGCAGTGGGAACATAAGCATTTCGACTATTGACGATGTATAGAAGGTGCCTTTCCTAGGGTGATTAGCTATGTTTCTAGGATACCACTACTCTGAAAGAGACACAGCCATTCGGACATTCCTCAACACAGTTACCACATTCTTTGCAATATTGCACATGTGCGATAGTTGGTTTTTCGTCTATTTTCTCGTAAACCCCATAGCGGCATGTCTTTACGCATGTCCCGCAACCATCGCAGCAGTCATACTCAATTTTGGTAGGAATGTCAATTCACCGTGTTTGTCTTATTCAGTGTAAGTTTTGTTATTTAACGACTTAAGACATATAGGAAATGGACATACAGAATGGCTTCAAACTGATTGCCTTTCAGCTCATTCCTACTGAAAGAGTCATCAAGATGTACAATGATACGAAAAGAAGTGGTGGGCCGGCCCGGATTTGAACCGGGGATCCCTTGGATTCTTGCGGGCTTGGGCAATGCCAAGCGGCGACCCAAACCAAGAATCATTTTTGGCAACCGGTCACGAGTGACGGATTGTAGCCAAGCTAGACCACCGACCCTTGCATTCTAGCTTCCTCTCAATTCGAGTTATAAGAATATCTCTGGATTCAAGGACAGATTCCAATGATGACTCCTTGATATGGCGCAAGATGAAGTTTGGATTCGTTGAGTGTGTCTGTATCACTTATGGTCGAGAATAGTAGTTTAGGATTCTTCCCAATTTCACTTACGTAACTTGGTTTTTTAGAGAAATTCAACCAAATTTGTACTACTTGTTCATCGTATATTCGTTGGTAAGAGAGGAAGTTACCAAATAGAGATGGAGGTAATAGATTCAGTGATCCTGAATGAAGAGCTGGGGTTTCTTTACGGAGTTTCAGGAGAGCCTTGTAACAGTTCAATAGGGAATCTGGATTAGACTCTTCTGAGTCTACATTGATTGTTTCATATCCAAGACTTACTGGGAGCCAGGAGATTGATTTGTCAGAACAAAAACCTGCATTTGGTGATGAAGTCCATTGCATTGGAGTTCTGCAATCATCACGATTCAGAGAGATTGAACCACTTCGTGTTAGTAGATTAACAATAAATTGAGGAAGCCAGCTATACTTCAGAGCTACAGGATCTTGTGCGTTTCTTAAAGGGATTCTATGATTTGACATTCCAACCTCTTCACCATAATAGATGAAGGGAACTCCTCTTGCTGTTAGTTGCAACATCACGTTGATTTTTGCCTTGTTCACGTCATTCCCTAATTTACTAATACGACGCATTTGATCGTGGTTAGAGAATACCCAGGTCGGAGAGTAGGGCTCTATAAAGTATTGTTCATATCTACTGATTAAGTTACGAAACGTGTTTGCATCAAATCTTGCATTGAGAGATTGGAAGAGGAATGTCAAATGAAGTCCATTGGTCTTGATATCATCTATTTTTTCGCCACAATACCTCTTGAGCGTTTCAAGTGATGCTGCTATTTCGCCAACCAAGAACCTTTCGGGATCTGAATATTCATCCATCACACTTCGAAGTTCTTTCGCAAAGGCAAAATTGTCAGGATGATTGACAGTGTATAACTTATTCTGGAAGAAACTTTTGTCATGCTCCTCGGAAGGAAAGAATGTTAAGGCAAATGGATTATTTTGAAGACTCTCATCTTCAAACACCGTATTGATGATATCTAAACGAAACCCATCGACGCCCTTATCCAACCAAAAGCGAAGAGTATCAAACATCTCTTGCTTCACTTCAGTATTGCGATAGTTTAGATCTGGTTGAAAGGGAAGAAACTGAGCCCAGTACCATTGGTCAGTCTGTTCATCATAGTGCCATCCTGAACCTCCTACAATCGATTTCCAGTTGTTTGGAGGTTTCTTACCTCTTGGCTTTTGGCCATCACGCCAAATGTACCAATTGCGCTTCGGATTATCCATACTCGACCGTGATTGCAGGAACCAAGGGTGTTGATTGCTAGTATGATTGAGAACCATATCAAAAACCACATACATGTCGCGATTGTGAATTTCCTGTATGAGCCTTTCACAGTCACTCATGGTTCCATACTCAGAAGCAATACTTCTGTAGTCACTGACATCATACCCATGATCTGCTTGAGGACTCGAAAAGAATGGTGAGAACCAGATTGTTCCAACTCCCAAATCCTGTAGATAGTCTAGTTTTGAAATGATTCCTGGAATATCTCCAATTCCGTTGTTTGTACTATCCTTGAAACTTCGTGGATAAATCTGATATACTGTGGTCGTCTTCCACCAAGGTAGGAATTTAATAGAAGATGTCACCACGGAAGATACCTCATATGATTTAAATTACAACTGCCTCATTTCTCTTCTTATTTCGTTATTGATTAGCAGCACACCCAAGCATGAATAAGGTCATAATGGATATACAATTGTTGAAGGTGAGTAACATGAGCTTGCTAGGACCAGATGATTTCGACCTTGATGAAAAAGGAAGAAAAAAGAAACTTGCACATGATCTCTCTCCGGATGTAGCTAAAGAGATTGAAAAATGGCTTGAGAAAATCGATACTCCTCTCGCATTTGAGAAAATTGCGGAACTGATAGGACCGGAAGAGGCTAAGAGGCTGATTGGAGAGCGTACAAGACACGGGAGAAGAATAAAACCGGGAGACCCTTGGGCTCTAGAATGAAAGGAGAATAATATGACACGTGATTGATGATACAAAGTATGGGAGAACACCTCGCACTTATATCAGGGTGACTAATATAGAGAGAGGAACAATTAGGCAGAGCCACACAAGTGTAGTAGATTCACCGATATGATCAATCTTTCTTGTTTTCCCAGAAGACTTTGGCCTCTTCTTCAAGCTTGTCGAGACGATCATAATAATCAGGAAATTCATTGAGGTGAGCAAACGCAATCTTTCCTGTCGTTAGAGAATCATCATTCGTAACATTGGTAACTCTGTTGCGTTTACCATGCTCGAGTTCAACATCCATCCCCTTTCTAAGTTGCTCAACATCAAATCTATCCCATTTTATACCGAGCTTTTCACCTATAATTTTGGCTTCTGCTATTGTGAAGGATTTCTTTGAAGGCATACACGAATCGCGTACAAACTGGGCTTTAGCATTTTGGAGTAAGAATATCATAGGAAATGTGAAGAAAAAGTGGATTCCCAGGCGAGATTTGATAGGAGGACTTTCGCGTTCTAATATAATTTCTTGCGTTGTGCGAAATCAGCAATAAGCAGCAATCAGGTTTCGGAACTATTGATTAAAAGAGGAAAGAAGAATGAGAACGAATTTAAAAATCACAGTTGTGAAAACATTCACTCCTGAGGATGTATTTGGTCCAAATCACGGTATTACAAGAAATGGTCAACCATTTATTCCATGTGATCATAAGGAGGGCGAAGAGTTTATTGTAAACAATCAATATGAGAAACCAGAGGGATTCTGTGAGCGAGCTTGGCAGGATCTCTATTCAACAATAATGGTCTATTATCATGGTGGGGACTATAGATTTCCCTCGCCTGGAGCAACATACCAGCCATGCGGGGACGGAGTAAACCCTGTTGTCTTCAAGATAGAGAAGCTGGAAGATTGAAAGAAGTGGAGCCCCAGGCGAGATTTGTTCCACGTTGAGAGAATCTCAGCGTGTTTGAACTCGCGGCCTCCTCCTTACCAAGGAGGCGATCTAACCGGTCTAAGCTACTGGGGCTTTTCTATGACATCCACAAAAAGAGGTGTCATTCGGATTTCGCTTGAGGAGTAGAGATAAAGATTTCGTCTATGTCAAATTTGGAAAATACTAACGCCACTGAATCTTGGCTAGAAGCGGTGTCAGCGCCCGAGTGGCCTTGGCTCCCTTGAATCTAGCTATTGCAGTGAGAGGCACTTCTGAATCCAAGCCCAGCTGCATAAGACTCGGGCAATCGAACAGACCAGATATATCCAAAGAGACCAGTTCGTTCTTAGTAAGGGTCAGGTTCCGTAGTTTCTTACATTTTTTAAGAGCTGAGAGATCTATACTCTCAAGTTTATTTTCATAGAGGTGGAGAGCTTTCAAACTCTTGCAACCTCCAAGGGGAGTAAGATCAAGAGTTCTGAGATTATTGAATGAGAGATCCAAATGCATCAGGTTGGTGCATCCTTCCAAAGGGGAGAGGTCAATGACTTCGAGCTCATTGCTCCCGAGGTTGAGTTCTAGTAGATTGCCATTGCCGTGAAGGACTGAGAGGTCAAGGCTTTGAATCTCATTTCCGGAGAGTGTCAATACTTCAAGATTTGGAAATTGGGCAAGTGGAGTGAGATCAATTGAGCCGATTCTCTTATCGCCGAGATTGATTGATGTTGTGTTTGAGTCAAACCGTTCTACTACTTTTCCACCTTTCTTTGTTTCACTCCAGATGGTGATTTCTTCCATTTATGATACATCCATGTATCCTGCGCACCCGCTGCTTAATAATTTGGTAGGGTCTGAAACACAAGGATTTTCAAAAATTCTAGAGGATTATATTGATATTGTTGATTCAAGTCTGATTTTGTTGCGGCGGTATTGAAGAATCGACTCAATGCCAAGGTGGTTGAAAATGCATCATAGTGTGAATCAAGGATCGCTTGAGATTGTCAAAGAGATTCTTGATAGGAAAAACGAACTCATCTGTAGTGTGAAGGAGATGAAATCAGGAACAACGCTCATCGATGCAGGTATCCAGTGCAAAGGGAGCGTGGAACTTGGTAGACTTATCGGAGAAACTTGCCTTGGCGGATTGGGGGTGGTCAGAATAACGAGGATGATTATTGGTGATTTGGACTTACCTGCAGTCATAGTCAGTGTGGAACGTCCAAAGATTGGAACGCTTGCGTCGCAATATGCTGGCTGGAGCATAAGAATAGGTGGAAATTATGCTCTGGGTTCAGGTCCAGCTAGAGCCTTGGCGAGAGTGGAAAAGAGCCTTTACGAAGAAATAGGCTATCAAGATACATCAAAAAAGAGCGTGATTATACTCGAAACTAGAGAGATGCCTACTGAAGAGGTGGTAGAGCACATTGCAAAAAAATGCGGAATTACTTCATCCAATCTGTATTGTATCGTAGTACCAACCGCGAGCATAGCTGGTTCAGTTCAAATATCCTCTAGAATAGTTGGAGTAGGACTTCACAAGCTTCGACATATTGGATTTGACCTAGAAAGAATAAGAAGAGGTCATGGGGTGGCTCCAATTGCACCGGTGGAAAAGCACGATAATAAGGCGATGGGAGTTACCAATGATTGCATACGCTACGGCGGGAGAACCTTTTATCATATAAGCACAGATAGTGATGATTTGCAAGATATTGTAGAGAGAGTTCCAGCATCCACTTCAACCCATTACGAACAATCCTTCAATGACTTGTTCAAGAATGCCAGCTTTGATTTCTATAAATTAGACCCACTAATCTTCGGTCCTGCCGAGGTTACATTTAATCACATCGAGAGTGGAAAAATATACCAGGCCGGAGGAGTGAATCCCGACATTCTTCGACACTCTTTTGGCATATGAATTGGAACACTACGTAACATCCATCTTCTCAACCTCTTCACTCTCTTTCTTATCTGCCTCAATTACAACTTCAGCCACTGGAATAGGATTCTTGAAAGCTTCTCGTATCATCATTGTTGCTGCAAGGGAGATGATTGCACAGAGTAGTAGAGTCAGTGTAAACCCTCCAGACTGAGGGAGCAACCAACCAAAGAAAGCAATGAGAGGCATTGAAACCACCATTACTAGAGTGGGCTGTAAGGAATACATTGAGTTTCGAATTCGATTAGGTACTACATCAAGCATGACTCTCTGGGTGAGAATATCTGCTATTGCACCAAACATATTCAGAGCAACGAAGAGTATGAAAATGAGTGCCACGGGAATAATTGTCTGAACAGGGATTTCTATCAAAGGCAGACTCGTAAATGGAATGAAGACGCTAATGAATTCTGTAGTTTCTGGATCAGCCCCGGGAAAAATATACACAATCGCAGCAAGAACAAGATAGAAGATGACACCAGTAAACTGAAGCAGCCTAAATCGCGGAATCCATTTCTTCGGATCGAACCGTTTTGCGATTACACCACTTCTCTCGTTTGCAAGAGCCTGTGGTAGAAAGACAAGTGTACGAAATGCAGAAACTGCTACCATTGTGACAAGATAGCTGAAGTAGAGCGGGAATAAAATCAGGTTCCACCAAACTGGTCCTGTGCTCCACAACACCACACCACCAAGAATTAGATAGGTGACAAATCGACTTGACCACAGAAACCTGAACCCGTCTTTAAGCAGAGACCCATACTCTGCAATAGTTGGACGTTTTTCTTGCTCCTTCCGGACTCCAGGCAGGTCTCTGATTAATCTGAACACTACTAATGCAAGAAGAATAGCAAAAACTGCTTGGAGATTGAAGACCCACTGTTCACCATAGAACCATGCAAGCCATGAACCAGGAAGGAGAACAAGTGTTGATGATACCTGCCAGACCATGCCCATCCGACCCCAAAACACGCCGTACATCTTTCGGTCCTTATCCTGAGGCATTGCTACTCTATAGTTGTTATCAAACCAAGCATTGAACGCGCCACTCTCCTGTGAGGATCCTAGACCAAACAGGAAATAGATTATCACATAGAGGTAGAAAGGCGCAGGTGTATCTTTGACAATCTGAGCAGAGAGCCAGAACGCTGCGGCATAGCATAGAAGAGCTGAGGATATCACATATCTTTGCCCAATCCAATCACCTAACACGCCTGTAGGATAATCAAGGACAGTCTGCACTGCCATTTGAATGACAACAAGGATTCCAACAAGCGTGAGCCCGGCAAAGTAGTCACCATTACCAAGAGACTCTGCAATGAAGATCATCCAGAATGTGGTGCTTATTTGAAAGCTTGCTGCAAAGGAGGGAAGTAAGACTGATAGAATCTTCACTAATCGAGCAGCATCGGATGTGGCTCCTTCTAGACCAAACATGCGAGCGTATCGGCTTGATACTATCTCAGGTTGTTCAATCTCAGATTCTACAGTCATAGGCATCGTCAGCACTTATTCCATATATGGCTTAATACTTGGGCAGTAAACAAGTCTTTTATCAAGTAATCTCTCAACAATCAAGAGCGGTGCAATATGACAAGAATCACTGTTCGTTTTCGGGGACCCATTGCAGGACGCATCACAGGGGGTGGTGTGGAGGTTGAGCTTCAAAAAAGCACTACCATAGGTGAACTACTAAACCAAGTGATGAAGCAAGTACCATACCTCCAAACTATATGGAACAGTCCTACTGAGATTGACCGAGACTCTATGATACTGTGTAATGAAGTAGATATAGGAATAGGAGGCGGGCTCAGTTCAATAGTAAATGATGGAGATGTCCTTACCATTTTGCCTCTTGTTCATGGCGGTTAGATGAACCTCTCGCCTGCATGAATTGCTTCAGTGTTGACTTTAAGAGCCTTCGGAGGAACAAATTCAACGAGTGTCTTTTCCAGAACATCAATCGGGAACAAATCTGCCTTCTTTACAAGAGCTCCGAGCATTACCATGTTTGCCACGAGCCGAAGACCAAGTTCATCAGCAGATCTCATGGCGGGAATCTCTATGACCTCAAACCCTTCTATTTTGTTGGTTTTCACTAAATCTGGATCAGCAAGAACAATACTTCCCTTCTTTGCACCACCAATGTAGAGATCTAGAGCCTTCTGAGACATGGCAACAAAGTAGTCAGATTGGCGTACCTTTGGATAATGAATCGGTTGATCACTAATTATTACTTCGCTTTTTGCAGCTGTTCCACGGGCTTCAGGACCGTAACTTTGGCTCTGCACAGCCTTGAGATTTCCATAGACAACAGCTGCATGCCCGAGAATTACACCTGCAAGGACCACTCCCATTCCTCCGGTGCCAGCAATCCGAATCTCTGTTCTCATCGGAGCCTATTCCTCCAGATTTGCATAGATTGCTCTCATTGAGTCAATGAACTCTATCTCATCTCGGTCTGCAAAAACTCCAAGGTCGATACCATCTCTTGTTGGAATTTTTAGGTCAACAGGAGCGTCTTTCTTACGTACAGGATATTTCTTGAACCAAGCAATCATTTCTTCAGGAGTACTAGTGCCAGTCTTCCGACCATAAGATGTTGGGCATTGTGAGATGATTTCAACAAAGGTGAATCCTTTTTTCTCAAGTGCTGTTCTGATTGCACGTGCTGCTTGAACGGGATGAGCTGTCGTCCATCTGGCAACATAATTAGCTCCAGCCGCAGCAACCAGACGCGAGATGTCGAATGGACGCTCCGGATTGCCGTAAGGAGATGTGCTAGTCCGGTCTCCTGTGAAGGTTGTAGGACCCACTTGGCCCCCTGTCATACCATAGATGTAGTTGTTCACGCAAATCACAGTCATATCGATGTTCCGTCGGGCAGCATGGATGAGGTGATTTCCACCGATAGCAGCCAAGTCGCCATCCCCGCTAATCACGACCACTTTGAGTTCTGGATTAGCCAGCTTCAATCCTGTGGCAAACGCAATAGCTCTTCCATGAGTTGTGTGAAGTGTATCTGCTTTGAAATAGGGTGATGTGATCCAAGAACTGCAACCAATTCCTGAAACAAATGTAAACTTGCTAAGATCCTCATGACCTAAATCTTTCACTGCTTTAATGAAAGAGTTGGTGACCTCTCCAGCTCCGCACCCGCTACAAAAAGTACTTGGCAGGCTCTCTTGACGTAAGTACTGCAGCGCAAAGTGTTTTGAAGTTGATGTCAACACATTCACCTATGTCCACTGAGATAGCGGCCTGCAGAGCCTAATAATCCATTCTCTATAGACCTTAGCTATCTCGCGCGATCATGAGTGTCCGATTCTTTCTAATTTCAAAAAACTGCTGTTAGTTGTGGGGCTTCTTCCGCTTTGATCTTTCTTTCCCTATGATACCAAGGATTAGTCAGCGCTAATGCACCTACGACCATGGAAATAGTGAGAAGAACGTCAGGGATGTAGAAAAAGGGAGTAGAGATGAGCGGGACTCGCATAACTTGGCTGGCCATTCCAAACAAGACAGAGATGATCATTAGATCACTTCTTACCTCTCTTAGACGTCCGGTTCTCCATGTTACTACGAAAGTGAACACCATCATGATGCCAAGGCCTATAATCACGGGAATGGTCATTATCATAACGAATTGCTCAGTGACTCCAAAGAGTGCAATTGACACCCAATAAATCAGAAGTATGTACACGAGACGATTATGATATTTCTGAATCGAAGGAGCCCATATTTGAAGGAGTGCTCCTAGAACTGGAACTGTTGCACCACTGATGATGACTGATCGAAGACGGAAGAGCTCCATTGATGGCGCAAGTACTCCGAGATTCGGAAGGGTCAGTATAATCATGTTGAGCGTCTGACTCACAAAAGATATCGCGAAGACTAGAGGCAAGTCTGTAAGAAGGCGTACTTCTTGGCGATACCATTGCCTTCCAAGATATACACTGATTACTCCAGAGAATAAAATCGTCGCAATACTTGAAACTAATACTAATTCAGCGCCTGCTTGCATTTTCTATACCTCATTATTCATTCTATTAACTGAAATACCATCTTCTGTTTCCGCTATGTTCACATGACCAATTAGTTTCTGCCAACGGTCGGTTACCTGTTCAATCTTGTATTTCCAAAGGAATAATCCCAGTGGGACAAAAATAAGGAAGAACATCAGTAATGTAGTGATCATTAATTCGCCATTTGAAAAGGCCAAGTCTGGACCTTGAATCACTGGTTCTGGACCAATCTTGAAGTTCTCGCTGGAAAAATTGATGATCGTGTGAATTGTTATTGGGCCAATCAGAGAACTTGCAGAACTAAACCGCTCATAATAGATACCAAAGAACATCCCAAGCAGCATTGTAAAGAACACCATAGAAGCTACTTGACCAAGAACATCTGTGCCACCATTGATAATTGGCCATCCAGCATGCCAGAAACCGAAGATGGTGGCAGATAGCACGATTGAAGCAATTGGAGCCATTCTTGTCTTGAATGCGTTTAGGAGAAGACCGCGGAACAAGGTTTCTTCAAGAAAGGCGTTTGTCAAGAAGAAGAGGAATGTGTACCCAAGAAGTTCCTGATTCAGAATGTGGAGTTCCAGGGGGTAGGTCGAGTCAAGGAAGAGTGCGTATACAATCGACCCACCAAAATCGATACCAACAGCGAATATTATCCCTATTAGAAGACCCACAACAAATTGGGATTGTATTCTATCTCGAGATAGACCAAGCACTGACTCGATTTCTGTTGGACGATATTTCAAGAAGATAATTAAGATTATCAAAAACGGGAACAATTTTGAAGGGAAAATATTCACCCAAGTGTCCCCAAGACCCAATACAAATTGATCAATAATTCTCCAGATAACTGCTATTAGTAGCATTATTCCACCTAATTTGATAAGGCCGATTGATGCAGAAGGTGATACTTCCTGTTTGGTTGGTTCAATTAGTTCTTGGGTCTGTGTTGTTGCCATTAAAAAGACCTCTACACTTCAATGGGTCTACATGTCATGATTGTCCATACAATTTAAGCACCGATATACTCGACCTCCAAATGATACGCATTCATTCGTCATACTAGATTGTTCTCTTGTGTTTTGGCGGATTCAGACTCTATCAGCAATTTTAAAACAGCAAACCCGCAGCCCTCAATTCCAAAGCTACTGCTTTAGTGGTGAAACTGAATGTCAGATGTCGCAGCTATGAGAGCCTTCAACCGTGAATTAGCAGCGGTTGTCGGTGCAACAATTGAAGTAACAACAAAGGAAGGTAAGACCTACCAAGGAACTCTGAAAGGTATTGATCAAACTACTCTAAGCATCGTCTTGTCTGATGTTGCTGTTGTAGGTGGTGGAGCTAATATCCCAAAACTCTTCATCTATGGAAGTAGTATCAGTGCATTCTCTGTAGCGCAGAAAGAGATTAGTCTAGAAGGTCTTGCCAAGGAACTTGAGAAGACATTCCCACCAGGTGGTGTGAATTTCTATCCTGAGACTGGCGTGATCGTTGTCATGAACAAGATCAGAATTACACCAGAGGGTGTGGATGGATCAGGACCTCTGTATGAACGTGTAGCAGCTATTGCTGATGAATGGTTAAAAGAACATGGTCTTGCATGAATAAGAATCATGAACAGAAACTGAAATGGAAGAAATCTCAAGTCATATCTAGGCCAAACTAGGTATAATGCTGCGACGGCGGATTGTCTGGAGTCATTCACCAAAATATGAATTACAAGAGCTTTCGTAGACCGAGCTCTTCAAGATCCTTCTTTTTAACCTCTTCACTGTGCTTACGCCCAGAGAGCGTACGCTCAAGGGGTTTTAGACGGTCTTCCCATGTTGCACGAGCAGATTCTGGGACCTTGCCAAATGCCTTTGTTCTTGCTTGAGTGGATCCCAGAGTTTCTTTTTTAGATCCAATGATCCCATACTCAGCAAGACGTTTTGTTGCTACAGAGATTCCGGATTCTTCTTTCGACCGTGGAAGTAGTTGAGGGCTTTTCACTCCTGTAAGAATAAGCATAACACGCAAAACACCACCTAGTCGAGGATCAACGCGGGCACCCCAAATGACATTGGCATCCAGACTCATCTTTTCAGAGACCAGTTCACCAACTTTGTTGGCTTCTGCAAGACTCATGTCAGGGCCACCTGTGATATGTATCAGTGCTCCGGTAGCTCCATTCCACTCTACTTCAAGCAATGGACTATTCAGAGCATTCTTGATTGCTTCATGAGATCGATCGGGTCCTGTAGCCTCTCCGAGACCAACAAGAGCGACCCCGCCATTACAGATTATCGAACGAACATCAGCATAGTCCAAATTAATCAGACTGGGCATAGTGATGGTTTCAGTGATTCCCTTTACCATGTTTGCAAGGACCTCATCACCGACACCAAATGCTTCCTCTAGGGGAAGATCGGGAACAAGTTCCATTAACTTCTGATTGTCAATTACAACTGCAGTATCAACATTCTCCTGTAGACGCGCAAGACCAGCTTTGGCCTTATCTATTCGAGTTCTCTCGAGACTGAAAGGCATTGTCACAACGCCCACTACGATGGCATCATTGTTCTTAGCAATCTCTGCAACAACAGGGGCGCTTCCTGTACCTGTACCACCACCTAAGCCTGCAGCAATGAAGACCAAGTCCGCATCACGAAGCAATTCTGTCAATTGTCCAGCAGACTCCTCTGCTGCAGCCTTTCCAACATGGGGATAACCCCCAGCTCCTAATCCACGGGTAATCCTCTCGCCAATGAGGAGCTTTCTATGGGCTGTTGTGACAGCTAGGTGTTGTCGGTCTGTGTTAATTGCTATACACTCTGCACCCTGCACTCCTATGGTCATGAGACGTTTTATTGTGTTATTTCCAGCGCCTCCACAACCCACAACAACGATTCGTGCCTGCCCTACATCTCGTGTTGTTGAGGATCCTCGCTCGATACGACTGTGTTCACGTGCAGAATCAATGAACGACTTCATTCTCCAACAACCTCACTAATCTTCTCCTTTTGGAACATATTTTGGTCCCAGAGTTCTCGTTTCAGGAGGTCACGGATGGCAATTCGGATTGCCTCTGATCGATTAGGATAGAGACCATTGTCAACCAATTGCCGGATATCATCAAGAATTCTTTCGGGCAAGTGCACTGCTATAAGTCGCATATCGAGTCCTCTATGCAAGTGAGGAACTAGTGGGATATGGATATGTGTAATACTCACATACGGATAATATCTTGAAAATAAAATAAAGGAAGAAGAGAAGAGTATCCTCTTCTCTAGTCTATGCTTACTTAGTCTTACGACCAGTTCTTCTGGCTGCGATGTTACCCACCTTACGACCAGGTGGTGCATGTCTACTGACTGTGGATGGTCTGCCTGGAGACTGGTGAGAACCACCACCGTGAGGATGGGAACATGCATTCATTGCAGCACCACGAACCACTGGCCATTTTCGAGCCTTCCCGCGTATGGAGTGCCATACTGTCCCTGCCTTCAAGAACGGTTTTTCAGAACGGCCGCCTCCAGCAACAATGCCAATAGTTGCCCTACATCTTGGACTAAAGGATTTATGAGTTCCACTTGGAAGTCGAACTATAGCCTTTGTCTTGTCAATTGCTATAATCGTCGCAGCAAGACCAGATGCTTTGACATACTTGCCACCATCACCAGGACTGCCTTCGATATTGTATACTGGGGTACCTTCAGGGATGTACTCAAGCATCAGAGTGTTGCCATTTTCTAAACGTGCATTCTCACCACACTCTATTGTCTGGCCAACTTGTGCTCCCTCTGGTGCCACTATATAGTGAATCTTAGTTTCACCTTCATATCTCACTGCAGCAAGAGGTGCGCCTCTTCCAGATTCGTGGTGGAGATTGACAATTGTTCCCGCATAGGTCTTATCAGGTGCCCATTTAGGATGTCGAGCAGGTGCAATTTTCTTGTGGCTCGGAGACCTCCACTGAGTAGTGCCTCTACCTTTTCGCTGTACAAGTATACGTCTACCCATTCACAAGCCTCCTTAGAAGATCCCGAGGTTGGTCGCAACCTCTGCGGCACTGTACTCTGGTGCCAATTTCACAAATGCCTTCTTTTTCCCATCAGGCATTATGAGTGTGTTTACTTTCTCCACAACAACATCGTAGAGGGATTCTACAGCCCACCGAATGGTGTTCTTGTTTGCTTTGCGTTCTACATAGAATATTAGCTTGTTTTCCTGATCAACAGCCTCAAGACTGGCTTCTGTCACTACTGGTTGGATAATCACTTCATTTGGATCTCTCATGATATTTCACCTCAGAAGAACAGATTCTCCTTTCCAAGCCTGTCTATGGCTGAAGTTGTCCAGACCACTAGGCGACCAGCATGTGTTCCAGGAGCCAAGAGCTCCGCATTCAGACCATGGACTTCAGTAATGTCCACGCCAGGAAGATTCCTTGCAGCTGCACCAATTCCCGAGTCGTTGCCAACAACTATCAGTATTGATTTGGGAGTCTTCATCTTTCTACCGCGCATCTTTCCCTTGCCAGCTCTGACATTTCGACCATTGCTAGCTCTCTCAAGATCATCACCAAGGCCTAAAGCAGTCAATGTTTCGTAGGCTTCCTTGGTTGTAGCAATTGATTCAAGCTTACTACTTACTACGAGTGGGATTATGGGAACTTTGTCTATGTTGTGACCTCTTTTCTTCACAAATTGAGCGTTTGCCGTAGCAGCTATTGCTGAACGGATAGCTAGTCGATTCTCTTTGATATTCACTCGCTCAATGAGCACTTTTCGTGCTTCAGGAGGGTGTGCCACTCGACCGCCTACCGTACCAGGAGCAAAACCTGCTTTATTGGCTGCACTCGTTCCACTACCCTTGATTCTTGGCATTCTTGACTTGCCATGACCAGTCTGCCAACTCTTAGCTGTGTTACGCTTGCCTGCTAATTCATCAACACCATGTGGTTGAAATCTACGTGACTGAACAGCTAGCACAGCCCGCTTAATCACATCCGGACGATATGGAGTGTCAAAATGGGGTGGTAGCTCGATGGTTTCTTTACTGGGTTTTCCAGTTAATGTGTACGTCTTTATGTTTGCCATAGATGTCATCCTCCTACTGCTTCGATGATGTGCTGATGTAGCTCACCTGCATTGGACCTTCTTTTTGACCCATCTTTGGACGCATGGCGAGCCGGATTCGTACTGGCCGTTTTATTGTACCAGGAACTGATCCATGAAGCATTATGTAATCACCACGAATGACACCGTAGTTCACAAATCCGCTAGAGGGCGTGATTTCTTCTCCACGTTCACCCATCTTGAGAATTCTGTTATTGTAACTTGTCCGAGTGTGGAAACCCGTCTGACCAGGTCTAGGAACGGTGTATCTGATACTAGATGGAGTCCAAGGACCAATACAACCAATTCCACGTTTTGTCTTTCTGGATTTGTGTTGGAGAATTCTAACTCCCCAGCGGCGGACCGGACCCTGAAATCCATGACCCTTGGTCACTGCAATCGTATCAACGAGGATTCCCTCATCTAGGATGTCTGCTACACGGAGATCGGTGCCAAGAATACTCTTGGCGTACTCAAAGGCTGTTCTGATATCTCCGCCTGTACCTATTTTGTATTCCACTACATCAGGCTTCTTTTTCGATAGTCCCGCAAGTCGTGGCTGAGTATGGATTAACATCCGAATCTCGGCAAACGAGTCGAGCTTTGACTCAAACTCTGCCATCTTGGTATCATGGTCATAGTCTTTTGGCAGTGGCAATGTCTTTCGAAGGTCTTCTGACAAATTACTCGCAAGAACCTCTATTACAAGCCTGAGACCATAGGGAGTAGCCTCATAACCGCGAATTGAGAATGGCCTAATCGGAGGTGTATCAATCACTGTGACCGGCATGACAGTTTCCTGTCCGTTGAATGGACTGTCAGGGTTGTTTATTGTAACAACCGCATGGGTCATACCAGCTTTATATCCGATGAAACCAAGTAGTTTTGCAGCCGAGTCGTTATACTCAGGCCAGTTCTTGATACGGGGCACGAATTTAGAAGCCTTGCCTCGTGGCAAGTATGCTAGACTGCCACGCCTTGGTGCTTCTTTCTTTCTGTGTGCCAATTTTAACACCACAATAATATCCGTATCGAATGGCCGGTAAACTAGGCTATTCGTACTACAACGGACCCGCCAAGGGGGGATTGTTTTTAAAACTTGCCTACTGACCAAGTACCAATTCGGGGTACTGAAGAAATTAGCTAGAATCGATTCTGCTCAGTTCTAGCAAGGATTTCGTTTTGCAGATCCTTACCTATGTTAACAAAATAGTCCGAGTATCCAGCAACTCGAACAATAAGGTTCTGATAATTTTCTGGATGAGTCTGAGCATCTCGCAAGGTTTCAGCTTTTACAACATTGAACTGAATATGGTGACCACCTAATTTGAAGTACGTAAGGACTAAATCCGCAAGCTTTCGGCGCCCCTCTTTGTCTGCGAGAACATCAGGCATAAACTTCTGATTTAGAAGGGTACCTCCGGTTTTAGAATGGTCAATCTTGGCGACAGATTTGATTACAGCAGTAGGCCCACTCTTATCAGCTCCATGACTAGGAGATATCCCGTCAGATAAAGGACCACCAGCTTTTCTACCATCAGGAGTTGCACCTGTTACCTGTCCAAAGTAGATGTGTACAGTGGTTGGAAGAAGATTAACGCGATATTCTCCACCCTTTGTATTTGGACGGCCATCGATTGAGTCAAAATATACCTGAAAGACTGATTGAGCTATCGCATCTGCATAGTCATCATCATTTCCATACTTTGGCGTCTTGTTCAACAACGTCATTCTCAAAGCATCATTTTCTTCAAAATCAGTCCTCATCGCTTCAAGCAACTCTGCCATGGTGTACTTCTTTTTATCGAAGACATGATATTTGATTGCAGAGAGCGAATCTGTGATAGTCCCCATGCCAACGCCCTGAATGTAGGTTGAATTGTATCGAGGACCACCATCATGGTAGTTTCTACCCTTCATAATGCAATCATCAAAAAGAAGGGACATGAAAGGCGCAGGCATATATTCTGCGTAGAGTCGTTCGATTATATTATTGCCTTTGATTTTGACATCAATAAAGTATCGTAGTTGCTTCTTATAGGCTGTGAATAGTTCTTCAAATGACGTGAACTCTGTTACATTTCCTGTTTCTATTCCGACTCTCTTCCCTGTTCGAGGATCGACACCGTTGTTGAGGGTTATTTCTAGTATTTTTGGCCAGTTACAGTATCCTGTCAGGATACAGCTCTCTTTTCCAAAAGCGCTGATTGTGACACAACCACTTGGTCCTCCAACCCTTGCGTCCTCGATTGACTTTCCCGCTCGAAGAAACTCTTTGATTATCACATCTGTGTTGAACAGAGAGGGTTGACCGAACCCTTCCTTCACCACATCAATTGCGCTCATCAAGAAACTATCAGGATTCTCCGTACTCATCTGAATACATATACTCGGTTGTATCAACCGCATCTCATTGCAGACCTCAAGAATGAGATAAGAAAGATCGTTGACAGCATCCGTACCGTCAGATTTCAGGCCCCCAGTATTAATCAGAGAGAAGTCTTGGTATGTACCACTCTGCTGTTCAGTGATTTCGACTTTTGGTGGAGCTGGCTGATTATTGAACTTGATCCAGAAACACTGCAAAAGCTCTTTTGAGAACTCCTTTGTAAGGGTTCCATTACTGATATCTCTCTGATAGAAGGGGTAGAGGTTCAGGTCCAAGCGACCAGGATTGAAACTATCCCAGACATTGAGTTCTATAATTACGCCAAGGTGAATAAACCAGTATGCCTGTAAAGCCTCCCAGAAATTACGTGGGGGCTTGGCTGGAACGTGAGCGCATATCTCTGCAATTTGATCTAGTTCTTTCTTCCGGACAGGATTGGTCTCCGACTCGGCAAGTTCCCTCGCTTTGTCAGCATGACGCTGTGCAAAGGAAATCATCGCTTCTGCTGCAATCTGCATTGCCTTGAGCTCTTGCTCCTTTGCGTATGCCTTGTCATCATCATAATAATCTAATTTGGAGAGAGCTTGTTGGATGTCATCAATGAAATCGAGAAGTCCACGACGATAGATTTTGTCATCAAGAATTGCGTGTCCGGGAGCTCTTTGTTCCATAAACTCAGTAAATACGCCAGCCTCAAAGGCGGCCATCCATTGATCTGACATTACACTGAAAACACGTTCACGTATTGTCCTACCAGTCCAATAGGGAATAATCTCATCACGATAGGTGCTGAGGGCTTCATCGCTGACCAAGAAAGGTGTGCGTTCTCGTGAATTAGCAATCTTGAGGTCATTAAGAGAATGACAACAGAGTTCAGGGTATGTTGGTGTGGCCTGTGGTGCGGACCCACGTTCACCAACGATTAACTCTCCATCATTGATGATGATTGTCTTATTTTCCAGAATATACTTGAATGCCGTTGCCCTAGCTACTGGATTTGATACTGTATCTGCCCCGCCATTCTGATAGAAATCAGTCAGGAGTTCAGCGCGTTCAGTGCAGATATAGGGTTTAGTACGAACACTCTGCTCTCGTAATTTCTGAACGCGTTCTGTCAACATAGTGTGAACCTCGCTGAATCTCCACAAACGTATCGAGTTTGATAGATACCTCATCATGTGTCTAAAAAGGTCACGTATAAGGAATGGTTAATCGTAGAACCCCTGTCTTGCTATCACCTTTCCTACTGAATTGTTCAAAAGACCAAGACTGACTATGAGAGCCTCTTCAAGCCGTACTGTTTCGGATCCTTGATCATCTATTGTGTTTATCCAAAAATCAATTTGACGTTTGATATCATCTCTCTGTACATCGCAAAGCTCCAAGATGCCCCTATTGGGGTCCCCAAACACAGCCAAGACTGAGCCTGTGCTGGACACTGTTGATATCAAATCTTTCTCCAACTGAAAGAAAGGGGGCGCTTTTCTAGAGAAGCCAATTCGGGTCATATTTCTAGACCGCTCCAGTAGCTCTAGTAGGGTTCCGGTTCGGCTTGCTTCAAATCCCCAATAGACTGGAGCTTCTAGTCGGTCTATGATGGATAAAGAGAGAGTCGGAGATACAGCTTCAACTTTGAATAAGGTAGGGTCACGTTCACTCAGCAACGTTGGAAAATCGATGAGATTATCGAATCCTAAATCAATCTTGCCAGGACGAACTTGAATTCCCCACCTCACTGTACCAGCAGTTAACTCTGATATTTTTGATAGAAGGGGGTGACTACGGGTTCGTAAGGGTGGAAGAAGTCCTGCATATTGAAGGGAGGGCGACTGGGGAAAGATTCTCCTTCTAAGATATTGGGGTGTGTCCATAAACCGTAGAATCTTCACGAGAAGATCAGCATCCCTTTTTTGCGTAGCACGGAGTTTTTCTGTGCTATAGACAAACACCTCTTCTACTCGGAATATTGCAAGTGTTCGAGCGATTTGACCGACCTTTACCGTCTTCTGTCGTAGATCGGTGCAGTCAATCAATGAGGTGTCAGGAAGTGCTACCTTGAGGGTCATAGTAAAGTTCTCCTACAAATCTAAAGTAAACCAGAGTGTTGTTCGGTCTGTGCCTTCAAGAATCTTCATGTCAGCATAGGTCATGGCCTTGACCTCGGTTCGTGCAATGTGTCGATTAAAATCAATGCTTTCACCAAATGCTCTCCCCTTAAGGGAAAAACCTGTTAATTTCTGAGAAATATCAATGATTTCAAACCGTGAGAAGAATTGATTGTTGATATCAATAAGAGAGATGAGGGTTCCAATCCATTCCACAAGAAGCTCTTCAAGATCAATGCCTTGTACAGATACTTCAACAGATTCTAACGAGGCGACCGTGGTCGTATCAAGTATTACTTCGAATGTCGCTTTTGCGGCCTCTTCAAATGCATCCTTTATTGTCGGAGCCCAGCACTCGATAGTGATGTCAGCTGTGTGCTCGTGGAATCTGAATCCTCTTTCCAATTGCATAGTCTCCAATGGCACCCACGACAAGAAGCTTAAAAGGCATTTCCAACGGTGGAAACCCTATGCCGAGGTAGCCAAGCCCGGACCACGGCGCCGGTCTTGAAAACCGGTGTGTTCGCACCCACGAGTTCAAAAAATGTCACAATTTGTGATATCGAGCATATCTCGTCCTCGGCGCCATCTCCATTTTGCTGATTGATGTTCCGTCGCACTGTAAATTCTACATGTGGTGATAATTCACAGAGAGAGTTGGACAAATGTCCATGAGCTAGGCTGTCCCCTTGCCGAAGAGCTTCATTCCTGAAATTGCTGACGCGAGCACAATCATAGCAATCATCATGATATATGCCATGTATGGGATGTTGAAACCGAGTACAGGAAAAGTCTGAACAAGTTCTGTAACGCAGATAACGACTGAACTGATCGTGGCGAGCACCCACCCTTGTTTTGAACTCCTCCAGAAGATCAAGTAGACCATGTATAGAATGAATATCTCTACAATCAGGACAGCAAGCCCCATCGTCCGGAGGTGCTCTGAAATCAAGTATGCTAATTGAGGATACATACTGACTAACTCTTCCCATGTTAGCTCGCTGTATGCGAGATCATCGAGAAACAACGAGCCCATGATGAAATATGACAAGTAGATAGCGATGTGAATTATGACTGTGAATACCCAGAAGAAAATGGCAACCTTACTTGAGATTGTTGATCGATCCATGGTTTGACACCTTCCGTTTGCAGTCAGACAGAAATCATACTCCGATATTTAATATGTGATGTTTATGAAGGGTGAAGTCCTACTCCCTCAAATCTAACCCTCGGCGCCACATAATTTTGCCGCAATAGTAGACAATAATCCCAATCTTATTCAACAATCTATGAGTCGGTGTATATCAGATGGACATACCAGTGAACTCTTGGTTCAATGCAATTTCCCTTCGGCATTCACAGAGAAAATACTCTGGAGAAAAACCAGATGAAAATGTGGTGAATAGGCTTGATACTGCATGCAGTAGTTTTCATCCTTTCGCTGGTGCAAGAGCCGTGCTTGTGAGAGAACCTGGCGATGATGTGTTCAAGGGAATCGTTGGTTCATATTTCAAAGTATCAGATGCGCCATATTACATGGCATTCATTGGCGATATGACAACACCTAATGTACAAGAGGTAGCAGGATACATAGGCGAAGGAGTCATCCTCGAGGCGACGGCTCTGGGGCTTAATACATGCTGGGTTGGAGGTTTCATTAACCGTGATGCTGTATTGAAACAAATCGATATGCAAGACAATGAGCGAGTTCTAGCTATCACACCTATTGGCTACTCGAAGGCTGATTCTGACCGAGTGGGTTTATCCAGCAAGAATCATAAACGAAAGGATTTGAATAAGCTTATCGTGAATGGAGACCTAGAGGAGAGTAGTTGGAGTAGAACTGCCCTTGAGGCTGCTAGGTTAGCACCTTCAGCAGCCAATAGACAACCATGGAGATTCGCAATCAAGGAGGACTCAATTGTTGTTTCGGTTATAAGCAAAAGACGAGAATTTGGTGTTTCAAGAAGGCTTGATTGTGGTATTGCCATGCTTCACCTTGAGTTGGGTGCACTTTCAACGGGTGCCAGCGGGATGTGGAAGTTCCTTGAGCCTCCCAATGTTGCATCATACAGAACTAACTAAATCGCAGAACTAGCTTTGGAAATTCACTTCTAAGGGACATGATTTCTAGTTCTCTTTGAGGAAGACTATACTCACAGTTCCTTCTATCGAACCAAGGGGTGTGCTTGTTACATCATTGCCTAGTTCGTCAACTACATACCACTTAGAATCTTGATCTTTGTCTTTGAATGGCCATGTCTTATGCAGGACTTCTTTTAGAGGAGTAGTCTCATTCCCACGAATGAAATAGTCCTTGCTCGAATCTGCACTTTTCACAGTACGAACAATTTCACCACTATAGCCTATTGACCATCGGGCATACCTTGGTATCTTTGAAACAAGATAGGCTGTAGATATAGTAAATGTAATAATAGAGAGCCAAAACACCCACGTATACTGAGTGTAGGAAATAACGATGATTCCGTATGGAGAAATATAGCCAAACTGTACAAGAAGTAGAAATAAACTGCAGAGAATCCAAATAGACAATGCCAGAGGATCAACCTTCCATTTTTCCATGAAGCTCACATCTCCGCTAGTTGGTTCAGTGTTTAGCTCATATGAAAGGCTATAGCACTTGTTAAAATTTGAATATATGCTTCAGATTCAGTAACCACTTTTTCGGAAAGCAGTCATTTAGAGAGATTTGGCAAGATATGGTCCTTTATCAGTGAAACCAAGTTCACGGTAGTATTCTTTGACACCAATTCCACTATTGACTAGAATCTGTTTGACATCAAACTCTGCACGGCCAATTTTCTCTGCGTTGCCAATCAACTTTTCACCGAGCCCAAGATGCTGCCAAGCATCCTCATCTCTCTGACCGATATCAACAACAGGACCGTACACATGTAGTTCACGAATGATGAGGGAAGAGATGTCGATTATTTCCGGTCTGTATGCATCGATGCTTGGATATCGAAGTCGGATGAATCCAAAGAGTACATCCAAGTCAGGTTCTTCGAATGAGAGAAATATCTCCGTTCCATCAGATGCCTCATAGTCACGTCGAACAAGTTGGATATCCTTGGGATTGACTTGTTCATCAGATCTCATCTGAAAATGACCAATCTCTCTAAATCGAATAGTGGGATTTCTCAATCCCTCTTTTTTCATTCTCTGATGTACTAACTCTCTAAGGTTTCCTTGATTCAGACCAGCTTCTATCTGGTGAATAGGAATATCTCTCTGCATTCTCTGAATTCGTACATACTCGGGCATGTTACTGACCGCAGTAGATACTACGGAAACAACCTGTTCGTTTGTGTAAGGAGTGTACTCCCCAGCCTGCCACCACTCATACAACTTTGTGTTTTTCACAACGATGGTAGGATATATCTTGAGCATATCTGGGCGAAATCTGGAATCTGAGAAGAGCTGGTTGAAGACCTGTATGTCATCATCAGGTGTAGCTCCTGGAAGACCCGGCATCATATGGTAGCACACTTTGAGGCCACTATCACGTAGAAGCTTCGTAGCATTGACTGTTGCATCTACACTATGACCTCTCTGAACGTGTTCAAGTATATCATCAGAGAGCGTCTGGACACCAAGTTCCACTCTAGTTGCACCCATTTCAAGTATTTTATCGATGCTCTCTCGGGTCACCCAATCAGGGCGTGTTTCAAAGGTCAAGCCAACATTGCGAACCTCCGCGGTTTCGTTCAGTTTGATTGATTCTTGGAGAGTAGAACTGGTCATACCATTCATCGCATCAAGACAGCCTTTAACAAAGAATTTCTGATAGTCGTCAGGCTTGGAACACCAATCTCCACCCATCACTATCAGCTCAACCTTGTTTATGCTATGACCAATTGTCTTGAGTTGGTGTAGACGACTCTCTACTTGCCTATAGGGATCAAACTCGTTCTGAATGCCTCTCATTGTCGCCGGCTCATATCCAGTATAGCTCTGTGGAACACCAAGATCAGGGCCCCCTGGGCAATAGGCGCACTTCCCATGAGGACATTCATGAGGTCGGGTCATCGCAGCTACGACTGCAACTCCTGAAACAGTACGTACAGGACGTTTCTGGAGAAACTGACGAAGAATATCATTTTCTTCTGGAATAGTGACTTCTAAGATGTCGGCATTAGAAGGGGTTGTTTCGCAATGGTACTTCGCACATACTTTATTCTTGATTTTGTTGACCGTTCTACGACTAAGAGGCTCACTAGAGTTGAGCAGAGCCTCTACTATCTCTCTGCGAACTGTGTATTCATCGTAAGGAGTGGTCATGACAATAACGAGCTAACCAATTTCGAATTAATAGAATGCGGTTTGACCTTGAATTCTAAAACAGTGAGCAATCTATTTCTCTGGAGGTGCAAATGAAATCAAATTATCATTACTGATATCCTGACTAGCTGTATTTTCAGTTGAATCGGGCAGCTTGCCGACAAGGACTGTTTCAAGGCCAAACCTTCTACAGGCGTCCTCTAGTGTGGATATAGCTACTCTTGTCCAACCAGTGATATCAATCTCTCCAGGAATAGCCACTTCTCGTACCATTATGCTGAACGGTTTTACATGCTCAGCAGTGAGTATCTTTGCAACTATAGATAACACAATCTTCCTTTCTTCATTCAGAGCGTGAGCATAGGCCAGTATTAGCCTATCAACTGCATCATGACTGCCAATGGCAGACAGCGTGACTAGACCGGTGAGCCAATTCTCATAGTCGTGAGAGTTAAGAAGTTGCTCACAATAGTCCATGAGATTTGGATCTTTTCTTCGAGCAAGTTCCAATAGAGCAGGTCTGCGAAGGAGAATGTGTACACAATCATCGTTGACCAAATCCCACAGCCGGGCACTATCGACATCTACATACATTGGGGTGTAGTCTTCGACCTGAGATGGACTCGATAGAAGCCGAAGCTGTGGGAGGGTCATGAAATGCGGTATCGACCAAGGCTATTAAGGTCGTCATACATTTTTGATTGAAAGTGTATCAGTCATTCCTTGCTAGGTCAATTGGATACCTTTTTATGATGACAATTCGAAACCACAGTACTGACAAGGTGAAATATCGATGCCTGGTTCACATGGTTCATTAACAAAAGCCGGAAAAGTCCGCGAGTCTACACCAAAAGTAAAGGGTCGCGAGAGGCATACACCAATTCCTCGATTGCGTAATAAGAGGAATTACAAAAGGCGATTTATTCAAGGACAGACGATTGGAGTCCGTAAGTAAATCCTGAATCTAATGAACTCCTAGATGGAGATTCAAAACTTCTTCTTCGAGCCTACCTGATCTCGATAGTATTTCCCAAAATCTGAGAGTTTCTCTAGTTGTTTTCCTGTAAATACTGGTCCGTCTAAACAGACGAGATCTCCGGTGGGATCCATCGCGCATGTACCGCAAAGACCACACCCACACTTCATGAATCGCTCTAGGGAAGCCTGAAATCCAATACCGGCTTTCATAGCTATCTTTTGTAATCCAGCCATCATCATTTCTGGACCACATGTATAGAGCGTATCGAACTGCGTAACATCCACAAGTTCAGTCACACCTTCGGTTGCTAAGCCTCGATATCCTGAACTCCCGTCATCGGTGGTTGTTATTAGTGTGAGAGCCTTGCTATTCAATTCATAGAATTCTCTATAAAATATCAGATCATCCTTCGTCTTTGCAGCAATGAGTAGAGTGATGCCTGCACCCGCTTCAAGAAGTCTATAGACAAGAGGACGTAATGGTGCCATTCCGACTCCCCCACCAACGACGAGGGCATTATTGCACTTTATGTCGAAGGGTTTCCCAAAAGGCCCTCTTACACCTATCCAGTCACCAGGAGCTTTAGAGATTAATGCCTGTGTGGCTTCACCTATGTTCAAGACCGTAATACCGACCCTCGAAGGTGCCCAGTTTGAAATACTCATCGGAACTTCATCGATTCCGGGAACCCATACCATTAGGAATTGACCTGCACTGAAACTCAAAGGGTGCATCATATCAAAATAGAGTGTCCGGCATTTTTTGGATTCGGAGATGACTTCTGATATCCTGACTGAAGCAAACCGCCCCAATAGCTCATCAGTTCTCATGTTAAGATTTCACTCCCGCTCCAATAATGTCATCCACACTATTCAGACCCGACTCCTCTATGTATCGGCTCACACCATTCTTGATCTTGGAGAAGACATCTATATCATTCATTACAGCGGTGCCAATCTGAATCGCACGCGCGCCAGCAAGATGCATTTCGACAGCATCTTCCCATGAAGACACACCACCAACCCCGATTATAGGAATTGAGAGAGTTTTATACAAATCATAGACACACCTGACAGCTATTGGGAATATTGAGGGACCAGAGAGCCCCCCAACCATATTTCCGAGAATGGGCTGCTGCTGATGGATATCAATCCTCATTCCCCTAACTGTGTTTATAGCTACGATGGCATCTGCCCCTGCTTCCTGCGCGGCTTTACCAACTGAAACATAGTCAGATGCATTAGGAGTCAACTTTGCAAAGACAGGAACATCAGCTATTTCTTTTGCAGATTTCACATACTTGTATGTAAGGTCAGGGCTGTGGGAGATTTGGCTAATTTCCGCATGAGGACAGGAAAGATTGAGTTCGATAGCGGACGGTTTCATCTTCACTGCCTTTTCCACAATATGTGCAATCTCTTTCGGTGTATTGCCAAAGACGCTCATAATCACTGGAATCTTTGCTTTATTCAGCAGTTTCATCTCATCTTCAAAAGCATCTATACCTGGATTCGTCAGTCCTATTGCATTTAACAGACCACCATGACTCGCTGTAAGTACAGGACCAGCATGACCTTTTCTGGGGCTAGAACCAAGAGATTTAGTGACGACTGCGTCTGCCCCAGCATGCACTGCTCTAATCATTGTTGATGCAGCAACGCCTAATATGCCTGAAGCAAGCCAATAGCCGTGAATTTTCAACGTTTCACCACAGATGTTGAGGATATCGTTCGGTAATAAGCTAGTTGGCAAAGCTTATCCGGTAAATAATCATTCAAGCAACAAACCTGTTAAGGATGGATTAATCATGCCAGTATATCTCACACTCTCAGCCTTTGGTGCATTTGTGCTTAATGAACAGAATGAAGTAATTGCCAGACATGTTATCTATCCTGATGAACAACTTGCTGTTTCAAACCTACTGGCAATCAGTAAGGGTGAAAAGACGGATGCAATTGAGTCGATGGCATCAGAAATCATCAAGCTAGGTACAAATGAAGTCTTTGTTGAGGATCAGATGCTTGCACGTTCTTTATCGCAGGTTGAAGGTATTATCGTGAGTGTATCTGACGATGGCACGACAAAATGGTTCAGAGAGAATTTAGGAGAATACCTCAGTCAGCTAGGCATTGTCAAGTCTCAAGAAGAAATCTCATCCTTCAGATATAATGTGGCTATTCGGCTATCAAAGGCGAAACTAAGTGCTGCAAGTGCAGAGAAGGACCTGCTTGTAAAGAATGCAATTGATGCCATAGATGAGGTGGACAAGGCAATAAACATCCTCGTGATGCGAGCTCGGGAATGGTATTCTTTTCATCATCCTACACTGAGCGAACTCATTCAAGACCAAGATCAGTTTGCGCAGATACTCAAATTCTGTTGTGGAAAGGATAAGATGACCAAAGCATGCCTAGAGAAGATTGGACTTCCAGAATCCACCATTGAACAGATATTGAAAGCAGTAATCGGCGATATTGGACCGGATATGAAAGAAGATGATCTTACAATAATTCAAAACCTTGCACAGACTATAGATGGGCTTTATAATACTCGAAAAGAACTTGAGGCCTATGTCACCACGGTCATGGGAAAGATATCACCAAACATGACCGCACTGGTAGGTCCACTCATTGGTGCGCGACTAATTAGTCTTGCCGGATCGCTCAAGGAGTTAGCTAGAAAACCTTCAAGCACTATCCAAGTTTATGGTGCTGAGAAAGCACTTTTCAGGAGTTTGAAGACAGGAGCGGATCCACCAAAACATGGAATCATATACCGTGTGACTGAAATCAATAGCGCGCCGTATTGGCAGAGAGGGAAAATAGCAAGGGCATTAGCAGGAAAATTATCGATTGCTTCTCGTATTGATGCGTATGCAGAAAGAGATGTCGGAGATAGTCTTAGAGAGGCCTTCCTTTTCAGAGTGGAGGAAATTCGAAAACAGAATCCAGAGGCACCAGTCAAACAAGTAAAACCACCAAAGCCAGAAGAAAAGCGAAAACAACCGCAGAGGGGGCGTGACAAGGGAAAGAAACGAGATCGAAGAAACAAAAGGGAACAAGGAGGACGAAGATAATGGCAACTGTAAATCCACACAAATTTGCTGGAGTGTATACATCGATAGATGGAGAACACAGTTCTTTATCCACGAAGTCACTGATTCCTGGAATTAGCGTCTATGGTGAGAAGTTGGTCAAGGTCGGGCTAGAAGAGTATCGGATTTGGTCGCCTCGAAGATCAAAACTTGCAGCAGCAATTAGAAAGGGTCTAACAGAGATGCCTATTCAACCAGGTTCTAAGGTTCTTTATCTTGGAGCCGCTTCAGGTACAACAGTGAGCCATTGTTCAGACATCGTAGGACAGGATGGTGTGATTTACGCTGTAGAGTTTGCACATAGAAGTGCAAGAGACTTAGTCCAACTTGCAGCAGCTAGGAGCAATGTGATTCCCATCATTGAGGACGCAAGACATCCCACACGTTATGCTCCGCTCGTATCCGGGACAATAGAAGTAATCTATCAAGATGTGGCGCAACCTAATCAAGCTGATATTCTCATTGAGAACTTGAAGACATTCTGCTCTTTTGGAGCTTGGGGAATGATTGCCATTAAGGCAAGAAGCATTGATTCTACAACGAGTCTTGATAAGGTCTACAATAAAGAGATTTCAGAGCTTGTGAACAGAGGAGTAGAGATTGTTGACAACATCGATCTAGAACCACTAGAGAAAGATCATCGATTCATTGTTTGTCGTGTCACGGAGGATATGATTTGAGTCCATCGATAGATAAACTGATTGAACATGAAATTGACACATTAAACGAACATCTACCTGAAACAAGAATTACTCTGCAGGAACTGAGCAAGTCGGGCAAACCATTTTTTATCACACGGTCAGGAGAGAAATCAATTTTTAGGGTAGAGGAGATTGAGTGGCTTCTAGAACAAGTACCAGATCGATTCCATGATAGCATACGACTACCAATCGTAATTCTGAGGCGGCTCGATCACGGTCTCGGCATTTATACAGTTGCTGGAAACAAGACAGAACTCTTCATGATTCATAAAATTCTAGGATATGTTGACCTAGAATGGGAGAAATTTGCCTCGTGGAAACCCATCGAGCAGCTAGCAAGACCACAAGTGCAATTTCTTAGAAAGAAGATGCCTTCAACATCCTGTATTGGAATAGTACATGCAACACGAGAAAAATCAAAAAACGATGTGACATATGATTGAAAATAGATTGTTTTCACTATTAGATAATCTGAAAAGGGTTTATCATCGAAGAGATATTGGTTGAAGAAATTGACCAAAGCCAGAACCGAACTAACTCAGGAGATCATTAAGCAGTTAGATGAGGCTGGGTTTAGTCTTTCAACCCAATGTGATGTGAGACCAAGCTGTTTTGATATGGTAGCTCGAAAAGAGGACCGTCTTCTACTAGTTAAAGTATTATCGAACATCGATGCCTTAACGAAGGAAGATGCAGAAGCATTACAACTGGTTGCAAACTTCTTCAGTGCTACTCCGCTGATAGTTGGCTATAAGACGAGAAAGGGAGAACTTGACGAGGGCGTTGTTTACAAGAGACACGGTGTATCAACTATTGCACCACTAAGTTTCCAAGGTATGATAGCCGAGGAACGGATGCCCAGGGAGTTTGCACAGAGGGGTGGTAGACTTGTGGCTATCGATGGCGTCAAACTCAGAAAGGCAAGATTAGAGCGCAGAATGACCACAGGAGATCTTGCTGATTGCGTTCAGGTTTCTGCAAGAGCTGTTCTTGCATATGAAAAGGATGAGATGGATATCAGTATTGAAACTGCGGAACGTCTAGAAGAGGTGCTCGAAACAGACCTAATGATTCCGATTGATCTCCTCCGAGAAAAGGAAGAAAAGATGATTATGCAGCAGGGGGCACCATTAGATTTTCTGGAACAGCGTGTGAATGAGTTCTTTGCACGACTTGGGATGAAAGTGCTCTGGACCAATCGAGCACCGTTCCATGTTGCAGCTAAGGAAACTGGCCCACCTCTGATATCTGGTGTTGGGTCAATAAAGAGCTGGAGTCTGAAAAAACGCATGGAGATACTCAAGAGTGTATCAAAAGTTTCAGAATCCGATGCGGTCATCTTTGTAGAAGAAGGTCAAATCGAAGAAAAAGTATCAGACCTCCCAGTCATCCGCCAGCTTGAACTCGATTCCATTGAAAAGCCGCAGGAACTCAAGAAGATTATAGCGGAACGATCAAGTGAGTAGAATGCTCGGGATTAGTCGAGTCTTGTCTGCTCTGCTTCGTTTCTGATTTTTCTCACAGTATCCCAACTGTGACGAATAATAGAGGGCAGCTTCTGCTTACTTTCGATTAATCTCTTCACAAATTCGATTGTCTTTGGGTCAGAGGGGTAGCCTGAGCCAAAATCTCCAAATCTACGATGCAATCGATTAATTGCTTGATCACGCTGAACTTTAGCGATGATAGATGCAGCTGATACAATGGGATATTTCGAGTCAGCCTTATGTTCGGAAATTATGTTTGCACCTTTCGATGTGAGTCCACTCAACTCACCAATCCTCTCTCCGAAACGGCTAGCTTTTACGTCCGCCGCATCTAAGTAGATTTTTTGAGGATTCAGTGATGTCACAACTTCTACAAACTCCATGACTTCAATCTCATTCATGGTCATTCGTTTCCGTAGTTTATCGATTTCAGAAGCCGCTATAGATCTAGTGACAATCCTATCGGCGATTGATTCAATCTTTGTTCCTAACTTTTCGCGGCGTTGCGGTGTAAGCAACTTGGAGTCTCGTATCCCGATGTGCTCCAGCTCCTCCAGTGTAGAAGGGGTGACAAGAACGCCACAGATTATCATAGGGCCAATTAAAGGGCCGCGTCCAGCTTCATCTACTCCTGCAATTCCATGGAGTTTTGGCATAACGTACTAGACGTATTGCGGACTTATTATCATCGCGGATGTTGGCGCATTGAAATGAAACTAAATCGAAAATCAGATTTTTCGATTAAACCTGACGGTAAAAGGAGTTTTAGAGAATATTTGCTATGAATTATGGACCAAGCAGTTTCACACAATGCTCAAACATCATTTTATCTTCAAACCTGTGTGATGCGCTCGAAAGATGAATGACTTGGCCCACAAATCAATGGTTTTCTCGATTGGAGATCCAACTCCATGACCCGCTTGGCTCTCGGTATAAAGAATTAGAGGTCCATCATCTAGCATCTCATCCGTTGTACTCTGAAGCTTTGCAGTCATCTTGAATGCATGCATTGGATCAACTCTGCTATCGCCCAAGGCTGTGTACAGCAGAGTCGGAGGATATTTTACATCTCTGACATGATGATAGGGACTATAGGGATATATCCATTCAAACTCCTCTTTGACTTCTGGGTCCCCGTACTCTGGAGACCAAGTCTTTGCCACCTGAAAACGGGTATATCTAATCATATCGAGCAAAGGTACATGACATGATACAGCTCCAAAGAGTTCAGGTCTTTGAACCAACGCAGCTCCTACCAAAAGACCTCCGTTGCTTCCACCATAGATTGCGATAGTGTCACGACTGCCAATTCTATTTTCGATGAGCCATTCGGCGGCTCCAATGAAGTCATCAAAGACGTTTTGTTTGTTCTCACGGTTTCCTGCCCGGTGCCACTTTTGTCCGTACTCCCCACCACCCCTGAGATGTGCGATTGCTACTATACCCCCTTGTTCAATCCAAGTAACATAGTTTTGAGAGAATACTGGAGTGTTTGATAAACCAAATCCACCATATCCAGTCAGTGTGACTGGAGTCTTCACTGAAATCTTAGTACTTTTGTTCGATAGGATAAACATTGAAACTTTCGTGCCATCCTTAGACTTGTACCATACCTGTTTTGATTGGAAAAGTGTAGGATCTAAATCAAGATTTGGCTTGTAGAAAAGGCTAGACTCACCAGATTTGTAAGAGTAGTACGAAGCTGGATAGAAGTAGCTACCAAGGTTATAGTAGAATCTGTCTGCTTCAGGAGAGGTAGAAAGTTGATAGAGTGTTACATGGGAGTTGAAACTGACATTGTCTATAAGTTTGCCAGACTCTAAATCATGAACTTTCAAAGAACTAGAGGCGTTCTTTTCCTCTATTACAGCAAGTTGGTTATTATGAATAACGAACCTACCGTGGTCAGCAGTAAAAATAACGCCTTCGGTTTCTTTTACTACTGTTTTACTTTCAGGTATCTTTCTATCTTCAGAGAATCTCGATAAATCGTATCTTAGAATCTGACCGTTTGGAGCACCGTGTTGCGTTAGTACATATAGATGATTACCATTCACCTCAGATATACTTGAAACCGAATCACTCGTGATTACTGGAACGAATGTCAATGAGCTGGGGTCATCTGGATTCACGTGAGCAATATGGATATCTGAACTGATGAATCGATAACTACAGATTGTCAATAGTGTGCAATCCTCGTTGATTGAGAGAAGTGGATGTTCAGTCTTTAATCTCCCTGAGCCAAACACCTTCACGTCATTCTTGTAATCATCGCCAAGCTTGTGATAATAGACGTGGTGATAGTAGTTCTCATCCTCTGGTGAAACAGTTCCAGGTAATGGGTATCTACTGTAGTAGAAACCTATGTTTTTTACCCAGGCGATTTCACACCATTTAGTTTGCGGTATCTTCTCAGTGAGATTTTTTTTCTTCTCAACATCTATCACATGTAGAACGCTCATCTCTGTGCCCCCTTCTGATGTTCCGTATGCCACTAAGCTTCCATCGCTGCTTGCACTAAACCAATCAATCGAGATGAGCGCATCTTTGGACTCTTTAAGGGGATCAAAGAGTACTGTCTTCTTTCCTTTCTCCCCATCTTGATAGCAAAGGGACGGTTGGTTTTTTCCGGCTTCCCTGAAGAAATAGAAGAATCTGGGGCCATTCTTCGTTGTTACAACCTTTAAGGTGGCGTCTTGAATGTAATCGTATAGAAACAGGTCATGCATTCGTTTCTTGATAATCGCTCCACCAGAATATCCATCAAGGATTTTGGTGGAAAACTTGTTCTGTTCTTCCACCCACTCTAGCACCTCACTTGAAGACGCATCTTCAAGCCAACGATACGGATCTTCAATCTTGATACCATGTATCTCTTCTACAATTTTCTCTTTCCGGGATACTGGATATTTTTGTCCCATGTTCTACTCCCTCAAATTACAGAGTCTGTCAATATTCTTGAAAATATGTGCTTTTTGGAAAAATGGTGGGGACGGTGGGATTTGAACCCACGATCGACGAGTTACGCCAAGACGACGGTCGTTTATTGACCCCGCTCATTTCCGGTGCGAATTGCACCCAGATCTGGAGCCCGTCGCCTTACCGGTCTAGGCCACGTCCCCGAGGTCGAAAGGCACCACTGATGTGCAAGTTAAGAAGTTTTCGTCAGTTTTTGCATCTAAGATTATCATAATATTATTGATTCCTTAATACACGGATTTGAAGCACATACGTATTGGTGTTGCTAAATAAAGTAAACATAAAACAGCTAACAATATTCTGCTAATTTACCAACTTTTTGTAATTTTTCGGTTAATTCTTTGCAATTATCCGTGTATTTGCATAAGCGAATTGGTTAGGGATTTCCGTATGAGTGATGTACAAATGAAACCCTGTGAACCTAGCTTACCAGAACCATGGATGTTTTGATTCCAGTCCTTCGGTGTTAGTAATGAAATCATCGTCCCAAGAATGGGACGATGCTGCACTATTTCTCATTTTTTCTCTTTAATTATCAAGATTAAGGTTTACCTACTTTTCTGATCTGTAAGACGGAAAGAGGATAACTCTAAAATGGATTTCAGAGAATTAAATCAGGAATTCGATAGAGGATTCTCTTTATGACAAATTCTAACGCCCTTCCAGTGACGGTTTGGTTAACACCTGAAGAATCCGAAATAGGTATTCTTTCGTTTAATCGAGAGGATTTAGTGGTAAAGTTAGAATCGGGGAGAATCATTCGTGGAAAAGATTCTGCTAGAGTTCTTTTTGAATTGCAAAATATGATTGTTTTTGATGGTGATGGCAAAAGCTCAACAATTTCAATTGAGGAAAAATACAAAATTCGGTTGGCACCGGATTTGATTATTGAACGCCCGTATGTCAGTCATGGAGGACAATTTATCGAAGACATTTTTCCACCATCAACATCAGGATTCTATGGGCGCTTCCAAGCAGGAAAAGGAACAGCTCTATATTTTATTAATAGAATACAGGATAGTAATAGGTTTCTACTCTCGGTAACTAATTCTTCTGCTAAGAGAATCTATGAAACTCAATTCATTCAACGGTACGAGGCAGAAGCGCTTTCTTTAGTTGATGACATTAAGATTTTAGAGTGCATTTATGCAAAATCAGTGATTGCAAAAGAAAAACCCAGACATGAAATTCTGGGCGTTTTGGATGAACCAGCCCCATCATGGAAAGAGCTATCTAAGATTATTGGAGAGGTTTCTATCCCGAATCTCCGGTTAGGGAATAGTATGAGAGATACAATATCTCAGCTTGTTCCCGCTTCTTTCCCAAATGAAGTTAGAGAAGAACTTATGGCATTCCTTGCATACGTCGTGAAAAGCAAGATTCCAATGGAAGATCCTCTTATTTATTCATTCAAATTTTCTTCAATACCAATAATGGAGAATCTCTTGAATGGACATCTAATGTATCTAATAGACAGGATAAATTGGCCACCTTATGCAAAACTGATGATATTGGCGGCAAGAGGCCAGCTTGAATCTCCAAAAAGAGCCATTTCTGATGCAATTATGAATACACCATGGCTCCTTTTTAACCAGAAATGCATGGAGCTTCGTCCAAGCTGGCTAGACATTGCAGTGGATTCAGTAATAAGCCTGAATAAATCAGGTCATGTTGTACTTGGTTTGCCAACCACAAAAAGTGCTGCTAGAAGATCAAGATCATCCTGGAAGAAAAGGTTTGCTGAACTTTCGTATGGACTAAGGATACGAGGGCAGATTGATTCTTCAATACTAGGCTTAATCGAGCTCGTCTATCTGGGTGCAGCCTATCGATGGCCGCATCGGCATATGAAATTCATTTCACGTTTAGGGGCAATTAGTGATAACTCTCCTCACCTGCAGGTAATGATAATGCCTCCATCAGCAGCCGAACGTGTAAAAAGAGCTATCCCCAATATGTTATCTGTAGGGTGGTCAAAAAGGACTTCAAACTTTGATTTATTTGATAATCAATCGAAGAAATGGATGGTCCCTATAGGCAGAATTACTGATTCCTTGGATGAAAGAAGTTCAATTAAGAAACTAATTAATGAATTTCGTAAAGAAGATATTCCTGATTCATATTTGATTTCAAAAGAAGAAACCAGGGTAGCAGACTTTATAGCTGAAGGAATTGAATCTTTTTATTTTGAAATTCCTGAATTCCTAAGTAATTTTAAAATAAACAAAAATTCGGCTAGTGCAATCATTACAAATCTTGTGAATCGAAAAATATTACAACTGTCATACGATTTGTCTGATCCAAACTTAATTTCGCTAGCAACAATTATTCAAGGAAATAGTGATGTTGTAACTTCTCTTGTTTCAGCATTTCTCAAACATACGCCATCATCACATGCAAGATTGAACGAAAAAAGCGATAATGCAGTTATTCTCTCTAGATTTCCAGAAGAATCAATTTACCTAATTGTATCTCAATTGACACAGCTAGGCCCTGAGAGGGAAGTAAATATTCGTTGTATGAGACCCATAACATTTCAAAGATATACCTCGAATCTCTATCAACGTCTTCTTAGAGAGGATGGAACTTGGGATGATGATGTAAGTGCATTCCTTTCTCAGGCTAGATCCAAGAGAAGAGAGCTGTCAGAGAGTAAAATGTAGAAGATGAAATATGAAAATGAAAAGAAAGGTGTATTATAATCTGGTATTTCTGGTCACTATGGTAATTTTGTCACTAGTATCAATCACGGGAGAACCTTCTGGAACCTATCAGCCATCTTCAGTTTTGATGTACCAGCTAACTCAGTCTACTGGCACCGAATTTGACATGACTCTAATGCCTGGTTTTGCAGACCTGATTCCCGGTACTGAACCTGTGAATTTGATACTCGAACTACGAGTGGGAGTAAGTGATCCAGATGGAGTCAGTAAAGTCATTGGAAGCTACAAGAATAATTCGATTAGTGAATGGACAAATGTAACTATGAGTCTGGATGACAGCACTAGTAATCCTGATGATTACGTTGCTTGGCCTCATAATTATACAATGACTGAACCATCCTTTGTTGTCATCTGGGATATCAAGTTCTATGCGAATGATAGTCTAAATAATTGGAATGTTTCAAGTGTACATCAGCTGTCAATATGCAGACAGACTTCGACTTCTATAACCACCACATCTATGATAACTTCTACAACCACAACCAACTCTACTACAACCGATTCACTCATAGTTCCATTTGTAATTGTGGCGATTTCTGTTCTCATCATCATACCAGTATTATATATCATATCTCAACGAAGAATCTAAACGAAGAAAGATGTCAGAGAGTAATGCTTAAAACCAAACATAGAAACACAACGACTTGATGGCGGCCATAGTCCTGAGGGTCTACCTGAACTCGGCCGAACTCAGAAGTCAAGCCTCAGAACGTCGTGTGGAAATGTGCATTGCGCGAGCGTGCGACAAGCCCACGAGCTGCCACATTTTCCTTCTCATGACATCTTCTAAAATGACTAGATAGAAGCCATTAAAAGACTAACACAAGAAGACGGATTTGATTCACATGCAGCTAGGTGGAACAAACGAATACAGTTGGATTATCAATATAGCATTCTTCGCCTTCATCATGCTATTCAGTCTTTATGGAGCCAAATTCCAAATGTGGCAGTGGCTGAAACAGATAGAGATGGGCTTGAGCGAGATGAAACGAATGTTTGTGGAGTCGCGACAGACTGCTATTGATACATTCAAAGACTATGGAAAGTCAGAGGAAGATATCGCTAAAGATTTGGACAGGTGGATGGACTACTTCACAATAATGCCTGTGGACTTGGACCCTGCAGGTATACTCAAAAGACTTGATCACTTGCTTGATGAACGAAGGGACCGATTCCAAGAGTTTGTTGCAGACCTAGCCCCAGAATCAAACGTCAGTATAAATCAGAATCTGGAGAACACACTTGAAGTCACGCAAGTTCTTGGTTTGATTTACAGGGTCGTCAGGCACTTCTATATTCTTGGAAAGAAGACTGGTAGCCAAATTATGATTATGCAGATTCAGATGCAGATGCCTGACTTACTCAGACTTGCAAAGGCATACTACGACGCTCTCGGAGCTTTCTCAGAGGGTAAACCCATTGGTGATGGGATTGGCCCATTGGTCGTCACCAAGTTTGCAAGATCTTACGGAGCCACACCAGAAAGTTACATTCAGGAGATTTCACGTGAAGTAGGATACTATGTTGTGGAGTCTGAAGGTCGAACAGTTTACGCACTCAGAGCAACAGGACCAGGTGGAACAGTAGGTAAACCAGGTTTTGGTGTGAAGAAACTTGTCGAACAGAACAAGAATAAGATTGCACGAATCATCACCATTGATGCCGCATTGAAGTTCGAGGGTGAAGAACTAGGTAGGGTATCTGAAGGTACAGGCGCAGCAATTGGCGATCCAGGACCAGAGAAACATGCTATAGAACAGACCGCAACAGAACATGGTATAGGCATAGAAGCCATTGTGGTAAAAGAAGATGAGGCAGCAGCTGTGGGTATCATGGACAAGAAGATTCTTGATGCTATTCCTGAGGTGCTGGAACGAATAAAGGAGTCAATCGTAAAGAGAACGAAACCAGGAGATAGTATTATTCTAGCTGGAATTGGGAACACGATTGGAATTGGTCTATGAGGTGAAATGAATGGGAATAGTATCAAAAATACTTGGTCTCGCCTTAGCTGGAATGGGTTTTGTAGTCCTCTTCTATGGAATGAGTACCACTGATGCCCTGTCGTTCCTTTGGTCATTCATGGGTCTCATCATCATGTCTCTTGGATTCGCCTTAATCACTGGAGGGAAACAAGCTGAGAAGAAACCTCCACCTCCAACAGTCACAGAGATTCGCTGTAGTAGCTGTGATTTCAAAGAGATACGTGATTTCAAGAAAGGCGATTATGTCTTGATGCCTGTTGAGGAAACGTGTCCAAAGTGTCAGAGCTCAATGACTATTGAGGGCGTCTACATTGTAAGGGAAGAACCAGAAGTTAAATACAATGTCTAGGGTTTCTTCGTCAGAATCACAGGACCCTCTTCAGAGATGAAGATTGTGTGTTCGGCCTGACTAACTGGCCGGCCTTTCTTCTCTATTTGAAGAGGTAGCCCTCGAATGGCTTTTGCTCGGATGAGTGCTCTAATCTCATCGACAATATCTACTTCCTTATCAGAGGACCCGATCCATCTCGATGCAAACGGCAGAGGTCCATATTTTTCTCGAAGGTACACTCTTAGCTTCTCTGTTGTGCCTGAAATTGGTGTATCCAAACCAGTATTAGCAAAAATGTAGACATACTCACTATCAACTACAGTGCCAATCCCACTAGTCGCAAATGGTTCAATAGCATAATACTCTCCAACTTCGACCTTGGATGCTCCGCGAACTTTAGTATTTGGAACTTGTTTTCCTCCGTGAAGTTGATATCGCCTAATAGAATGGCCTGTAAGGTTAGAAATTGGTCGAAGACCATATGCTTTAACGACAGTCTCAATCTTCGCTCCTACATCTCCTAAAGATGCGCCTGGCTTCATCATAACAAGGGCTTCTTCGAGGGCATCTTCTGTAGCCGCAATGAATCCTTCAAGTGTTCCATCAATATCAACAGTCAGTGCAGTGTCAGTGATGTAGCCATCTATATGCACACCAATATCTAACTTGACGAGCCCAAATTCTGGTATCTCACTACGGTCACCTTTGGGGGATGTAGAATGTGCTACGATATGGTTGACTGAAACATTACACGGAAATGCAGGAGTGCCACCATATTCCCGTATCTTCTTTTCCGCAGTTGTACAGATTTTTATTATTCTCGCCTTTGGTTCAATCATCTCACTGATTTCTTTGAGAACCCGTGCAGCAATCTCTCCGGAACGGACTGCGGATGGATGAGGATTGGTGACCATGATACCACCGTACATAGACGAAATCAACAACCACTCTTAAGCGGTTCCATGCCCGCTATAGAATTTCATCGTTCCTTCGTGTCGATACTATTGCACTCTCTTCTCCAACAAATATACTATGTTCGAACTGTGAAACCATACCATCCTTGCCCTCAAGCAGGACCGGATATCCATGAATGGCACCAGCTCGTTGCAGTGTTTTGAGAGCAATATCTACATCTATCTCTCCAACTTTACCAAACAACCAGCGAGAAGCCCATGGTAGAGATTTGAACAACTGGCGAGATGTATTACGAACTCTGAGTGCGGAGTGGTCGAGTTTTTTCCTATTCTTAAAATCATTCGAGAAGATATACGCAGTCTGCCCGCTCTTGATTGTCCCATTCCCGTTTGTGGCAAATGGCTCAATTGCATAAGTTTCACCCGGATTCATTGTGGGAGATATCTTTTGCCCAATATTTGGTACATTCTTCCCCGCATGAAGTATCCATTGTTTAAGCTGATGCCCCGACAACTGGTGAACTGGCTTGAGTCCATGTTTCTTTATCGTGCGTTCGATTGCTTCGCCCACCTCTCCCACACGAACGCCTGGACGGACTGTTTCAATAGCAGATTCCAGGGCATTCTTCGCCGCAGCAATATATGTTTCATGGGATCCATCTAAGTCAATAGTGAGTGCGGTATCAGAAATATAGCCATTAACATGAGCTCCAATGTCCACTTTTACAAGACCCGTATCAGGAAATACCTTTGAATCAGCATGGGGACTTGTGTAATGTGCAGCCTGATTATTGATAGATACATTACAGGGGAAAGCAATACCTGTGGCGCCAAACTCAAGTATCTTCTCTTCAGCAAGTCTACATATCTTCAGGATTTTTACTCCAGGTCGGACTTCGTTCTCCACAAGACTGAGAACCCGTCCTGCGATTTTTCCAGCCTTCAAGAAATCGGGATGGGGTGTTGCAGTCACAGTTAATCACTTACACTATCAGCAGCGTGATGGCGTATTTAAACTTCAGATTAGGAGAAAGGTGTCGGCACCTGTATCCCTACACACTAACTCCCAGCATCACGGCTTCAGAAATGCATCTGGCTCCGCTGAGCTGTCTCGGGCGGGGAATGATGATGCCGACCAGCCTGTCAATGTACGAGACCAGGGTGACCCGCAGTTCATCTAAAGGACAATCATCCCCATCATGCGAGTCCGTTATGGCTCGTCCTTTCGGTTCTTGACAGGCGATTGTTCAAGAGAATAAGACCTCTTGAACATATAGTTCAGTGTACGAGGAGTTATTAGCATTCCCACTTGGCGCGAAATCGTCACATGTTAAAGCATCAATATTCAATTATCACTCAAGTTTTATGGTGGTAACGACATCTTCAAATACGCTGGGGAAGCAGCTCAGCTTGTACAGTACCGCTGCAGTTAATCAGCCGTACTTTGCAAATCATCATATCACATAATCATTAGCGCCACGTATCCCCCGACAGTGTTCAAAGTTGAGATGAACGGGAGAGCTCGCGCAAGTCTTAGGACTATTATCATTCACAGGATCATCACATCACGGTTATCATATCACACTCCAGACATGGAATAGAATGAAAGTCGAGGTAAACTGAATCCAAGCATAGGTATGAGGCATAGGCCTAGGAAGTAGAAAGACGCAGGCATATTCCAACTTGGTCGATTGGCGAGGGCACGTGGTAGTACAGCACAGGAGACGTGCATTAAAATAGGAACAGATTTCGACCAAAGTACAGCCAAATATGTAATCAGAGCAAGAATTGAGATAGATGGCGTGGTCGACAAACCGGATGTTGTAGGAGCTGTCTTCGGGCAGACAGAAGGATTACTCGGAGAAGATCTTGACCTACGAGAGCTTCAGCGAACTGGTCGAATAGGAAGAATTCAGATTGCTATTAGAACACAGGGTGGTAACAGTACAGGTGAGATTGTAATCCCTGTATCACTCAATAAGACCGCCACTGCAATACTTGCAGCTGCTTTAGAAACAGTAGACAGAGTTGGACCATGTACGGCCAAAGTGATTTTGGAGAAGCTTGAAGACATTCGGGGCGCGAAAAGACGAAAGGTTGTAAGCAGAGCGATTAGCATTTTAAAGGGCTGGGAGGAAGACATTTCTCCAGGCACTGAGGAAATTACGACTGCGGTCACCAAGGGTCGCAAGATTTCCGTGTCTAAATATGGTCCTGATGGATTACCCGCAGGTCCAGATTTAACAGGTAGCTCAGAAATCATTATCGTTGAAGGTCGTGCGGACGTCATCAACCTCATGAAATGTGGAATAATGAATACAGTCGCAGTAGAAGGAACCCATGTTCCAAAAACAATAATCGACCTCACAAAGAAGAGGGGGAAGAAAGTAACAGCTTTTCTTGATGGGGATAGAGGTGGAGACCTCATTTTGAGAGAACTTATGCAAGTTGCTAATGTTCATTATATTGCTCGAGCACCCGAAGGAAAGGAAGTTGAGGAACTTACCAAGCGTGAAGTGATGAAAGCGCTTCAGACACAGATACCTGCGGAGCAAGCATTATCCCTCGTTCAAGATAGAAAAACGGCAATAAAAGCTAAGAAACACGAAACTAAGAAGACCATTTCATCTAGGTCTGCAGGAGCAAAAGCGCGTAGAGAACCAAAAAAGGTCGAAGACATTCCTCCAAGACGTGAAAGACCCCCCGAACCCATTAGTAGACCTGCAATATCTCGGAGAGCGCCTGTATCTGTTGATGAAGCATATGTATCCAAGATTAAAAGTATCAAAGAAGCCTTCAAGGCAGTCCTATTCAACGCAAATAAGGAAGTCATAGTTGAGTGTGGCGTGGCAGAGTTAGCTAAGAAACTTGAAGAAGAAGATACAGTTCCTGCAGTGGTTTTCGATGGGGTAATAACGCAACGTCTAGTGGACATTGCTGCTAAAAAGCAAACAACGCTCCTCATTGGAGCAGCAGTTGCAGACATTGAAAACAAGCCCAACGGTCTACTGATCGTCACTTTTGATGATTTAGGTCAATAATCAAAAGATGGAAACTGTGTAATAAACGAGAACGGCTCAGGTAGATTCGAGTCGCAACCTAACAGCTGATAGTGAGCTTGTATACTATCAAGCTGTAGAAGGCGAAGCTTGGGTCCAGACCTTGCAGATTTTTACTCTAGTAATACTCACAATTATCTCATTGAGACTGAGATTCATTCATGGAGCATTTGTGAGGCTCTGAAATTTGACATCGATTTTAGATGGGCTGGAAACAACTGCACAGGTAACGACGCCTAAGAATCCATTTCAGAGGATTATAGGTCAAGAACATGCTGTTTCTATTGTACAGTCTGCCGTAAAGCAGAGACGACATGTTCTCCTGTGTGGAGTCCCAGGAATAGGAAAGTCAATGCTTGCAAAAGCAGCTTACACGCTTCTCAGTCCACCAAAGCAAGAGATACGCCTCAGAAGGAATAAATCCCAACCAGATAGGCCAATAGTCGTAATATCTAAACATGAAAACGGGCCAGAAAATCAGAGTGTTGAGGATAGATCTAGCTTTTCCTTCTATTTATCACCAGATAGACTCCCAATTGATATTTCCATTAAGATGGGATATAGATGCCCAAAGTGCGGAGAGATATCTTCGCCTGCAGACCCATCATGCTTAGATTGTGGAGCGACTAAACGATGTGACTGGTTGGGGAGTGATTCCTATCACGCTCTTTTCAGGATACTAGATGTTGGGAGTGAGCCCGCTCTTCGGACGGTGACTAGCCTAGAGGAAATTGCTGGTGTTTCATATCATACAATGTATGAACAGTCAAATAACAATGAGATTTCTGTGACACGGAGAAGAGTAGAGGAGGGTGTAAACACCGAACAAGAGCAAATCACTGATGCTGAAAGAGTTTTAGTCGCAAAGGATTCGTGCAGGTTCATCAGAGTCAGTGGCGCTAGTCATGTTGAACTCTTAGGCGATGTCAAGCACGATCCTTATGGTAGTGCAGAATCACTAGGTATGGCTGCTCATTTACGCGTGATTCCAGGAGCTATTCATGAAGCCCATGAAGGGATTCTCTACATTGACGAAGTTTCAGCTCTCGGGCCACACCAGAGTCACTTGTTAACTGCCATGCAGGATCGTATCTATCCAATATCAGGACATAACCCTCTAAGTTCTGGAGCTGCTGTACGAGTGGATAATGTGCCGTGTGAGTTCATTCTCTTTGCGTCATGTAATCCCGAGAACATTGGTGCCATTTTGCCAGCCTTGAGATCCAGAATCCGTGGATATGGATATGAAATAATGTTGATGTCATGGATGAAGAAGAATAATGAGAACATCAACAATGTTGTCAGATTCATTTCACAGACAGTTGAAGAGGATGGAAAAATACCGCATCTTACAGTCAATTCCATTGAAGAAGTAATTTCTGTTGCTGAAAAGATGGCAATCCATTATGATGGACAGAGAAACGCACTCACACTACGCCTTCGTGAACTTGGGGGCCTCATAAGAATAGCAGGAGACCTAGCTGTTCAAGATTCAGCTCAATTGGTACAACCTGAACACGTTAAAAAAGCAGAAGTGTTGAGCAGAGGTATAGATTTAGAAAACCTGCATTCATACTCCTATGGAGTCCCAGAGGCAGCGAGCAGAGACTATTTCTTCTAACAGCGGAACCGGTCGTGTGGTGACGTATTGAAGATTCTGAAACGCATTCTCAAAGAAGGGACAATTGTACTCAAGATAGAAACTCTAGATGACCTCTGGCACTTGTACAACACAGTTGGTTCTGGAGACATCGTAATATCAAGGACTGTTCGTCGGGTCAGAGTGGGGGATGAGGATAGTAGAAAACAGGAAAGCGTTAGAAAGCCTATGACGCTAAAGCTTCGTGTTGAGGACGTGGCATTCCACACATTTTCAAATCGTGTTAGAATCAAAGGGCAGATATTGGAAGGGCCAAGTGACCTCGTGAGCATAGGGTCGTATCATACTATCAATATCGAACTTGGCGATACACTGACAATAGTAAAGGACCACTGGCCAAAATATGTCTTAGATAGACTTGAAGAGGCCACAAAGGACCAGTTACGCTCTGTCTGTCTCATTGTGACCATCGAGGATGGGGATGCAGAACTTTTTCTTGCTGCAGACTATGGGATAAAGGAGGCTGTACGAGTACGATCAAATCTCTCTCGTAAGAGAGGTGATCAAAAGACATACGACTCAACGATGAATGATTTCTTTATTGATGTGACCTTGGCAATCCGCTCTCAGTTAGAGCAAGGTCAGATTGGGCTCATAGTCATAGCAGGGCCTGGATTTGTGAAAGACCATCTTAGGGAACACCTCAGTAGAGCAGGGATTAAGGACTTGCCCCCTGTGGTTGTCGAGGGTACTAATTCAATAGGCATTCCTGGAGCAAAAGAGATTCTCTTTAGAGGAGTTATCGGAAAGGTCATTGTTGAGCTGAAGGTTGAAACAGAAACCAAATTGGTGGAAGAACTTGTCACGCATATATCAAAGGATGATGGTCTCGGAGCATATGGTCAAGATGAGGTGACCAAAGCTGTCCAATATGGGGCTGTTCAGGACCTTCTAATAACAGATAAAAAACTCAGAGAAGGTTCTGACGATGTCAGACGGCAGATGGATAATCTCATTCGAAACACAGAGAAGACGAAAGGAGCTGTTCACATCGTATCAACAGACCATCCCACAGGAGAACAGCTCCACAGACTGGGCGGAATAGCTGCGATTCTTCGCTTTCGAATAATTGAGTAGCTAGATGGGATCGAACATAGTCTGAAGACGATCCCACGATGGATACTCATATGAGATGCCAATCTCAAGATTCCTAAAATCCTCAAGGTATGCCTTAATCTCATCGACATACTCTTCAAGAATTCCAGGAGCTAACTCGATTCGCATGCGTGTAGTATCGATATTTAGAAGGTTTTCAGGGAGCCCAAATTCATTTCTGAGAATATCGTAAATGTGATTTAACTGTCGTGCGTTCAGACTAGATCCATGTGGTGCTCGAATGATACCTAGTATCAATAGAGGATCAATATCATCTCGCTCCTCAAATTCGCGTATTGTCTGTTGGAGTCTCCTTTCAAGTCGGTTTCTCATCTGGACAGCGTCCTTGTATCTTGCAGAACAAAAATGAACGGTGAGTCGTTCTAGGTTCGTTGAAGCCCAATTCAGGAATTCCTTTGCTGTTTCAGCACTCCCCTTGACACTGGCACTTGCCATATCTGTTAGCCGCATACCCTGAGCTAACAGACTTTGAAAATTGGTTTCGCTTGCCTCAAGCTCATTGACATTGAGAAAAGAAACCCCAAGTTCTTCAGCGCGAAGTGCGATTTGTTTTAATGAGTCCACTTTTTCAGGGATAGCAGGAACTTCCAATCCCACCTCTATACCTAGTTTTATTGCATGTTCGATTCCAGTCCAGTCATTCCCCTGAGGATGAAAGCGAATCTCATCAAGTCCTGCCTCTTTAAGTCGTTCGAGATCTTCTTGACTGACAGTGGTTTTACTAGTATAGAGATGAATATGAAAATCAGACCCGAATTTGGACTTCAATAGATGAATATATTCTAATGTCCGCTCCATTACGCAGAGAGGATCGCCGCCACTTATTCCGGCACCCTCACCCCTAACTGCATCGACTTCGAATAGAATATCGGTGTCTGAAGAAACAGGGACTTCATCAGCAAAAACAAGATCATTACCTGCTTTTTCCTGTGAGAGTGGACAGTAGTAACAAGAACTATCACACAGGCCAGTCACAAAGAGGACCATTTTCGAGCCTTTTGCACAGAGCTGACAGCCACGTGGGAGTCTTCCAAGAAGATACGAATCACCTTGAAGCTGCTTGATTTCACGGACCATTTTCACCGTCTCCTTCCTTCACGACGTTCAATTGTACGGCGAAGCGCGGGATCACTATCCTGAAGCTGTTTTGCAACCTCTTCAAAACTTTCTGATTCAGTCAGGGGACGATTGAGATAGACGCCCGTTCGACCCACATTATCACGGCGTGTTAATACACGTACTCTTTCTTTTGCAATATCAACACTGACTTTGAGCTTCTTAGCAACTTCATGCTCGTGACCAATTACACCGTATTCTGTGTGACCTGTTGGACTGGGTTCAACCAACACCAGTCTCTTATCCACACCAGGAACTCTCATCCCCGCCTCCAATCCCTTCAGATTCAGAACTCCGCCCCAGTGATAGAACTCTTCCTCCCTTGGTCTAAGCTTGAATATGGGAAAACTAACTACAACATTGTCTTCCAAATACAGATGACCTTTCAGAACCATTGAAGGTGTTGCTTGTACAAGCTCTCGATGAAGAAATTTACCAAGAGCTAGTTCAAGCTTATAACTAGACATGGGTTGGTGAATAATAATGTCTATGTCGGATGATTCTGATACGTCACCACGAGCAATTGAACCATGTACAAATGGTTGAATAGCAACAGATGATTCTATTCTGTGAATGACTTTGATGGCATGTGACCTTAACCGGTCCAGAAGATTCCAGTGAGCTTGGTCATAGGTCACTGTTCTAACATCGTGCAGTACCTCTGGTCGTTTAGCCATCCTAGGTTATCACCTGATATTATTCAGCATCTCGCAGGCCTTACATATTCTTGTTGGGGAAGGATTGTTGCATTTCTCACATGAAAGGAATTGCCACTCTGCAGGAATATTCCTGAAAGCAGAAACCATTGCCTCAGATGACCGTAGAACTGCTAGTAATGTACCAGGACGTCTATACTCCATTTCATTAAGAAAATGTCTCACATCATTACGGTAGGCATCCTCAGCATAAGGACATGGTACATCATGATATGGAATCTCAAGATGGTGCGAATAGGCAACAATATCGCGCTCTGTTAATTCAGCCAAAGGTTTTACACGAGGAACAAAGCCCTGCATAGTCTGCTCTCGGGGAATATTCGTTCTCGCAATTCGGGCACTGTCACCCCTCAATAGATTCATGAGAACGGTCTGTGCCTCGTCATCTAAATTGTGGCCTGTCGCGATGACATTGGCTCCGATTTCCTGTGCTGCGATATTTAACGCTCTTCTTCGAAGGACACCGCAGTACGAGCAAGCTCCCACAGAGTTAGTTGGTTTTCGTTTTATTATTTCATCGAGAGAATAATCGAACAGTTTCTTAAAGGAGAACACTTCAAGATTAAGATCTAATGTTTGGGAGAGTTCTTGAGCTGATTCGAGCGCTTTGTCACGATATCCAAGAATTCCTTCGTCAACTGTGACAGGAATTATCTCAGACTTCATAAAGGCGCTCTCAATCTTATGGAGCACATGTAGAAGAACTGCGCTATCCTTTCCCCCCGAGATAGCTACTGCAATCCGGTCATCCTCTCTGAACATCTTGTGTTTGTTGATAGTCCTTCGTACGCGATCTTGAGTTGTCTGAATAAGGCATGACCCACAGAGCTGTTCAGATGTGTATCTTCGAAGGTATATTGCAGGATTACCACATTTGGAACATCCAACTTGCATGACAACGACTACTCCAAGTCGCCCTAACACGCACTGACAAATTAAAGATATTCAAATGAAGAACTGAGTCACCCCTTGGTCTTAGACTCGCGAGTTTCTTTGTCCTTGAGATCCTCGATTATTTTTGTACGTCGAAGCTGAAGAGATGCTTTTGAGGCTCGGAAGTTGGCTGCCTGAATGATGTCTTCAACTGTCCGATGCCATTCTGCTGGAGAAAGTGACGTATAGACCTCTTTGAATGTGTCACTTAGTCGTTCAATTCGAGCGAGACATTCAACGCGGTCCTCGGGAAGCCTCTTCTCATCAAAGTACATGAGTGCATGTCCTTTCAGTGCTTCCCAATCTATGTCGTTATTAGTTTGAAGAAGTATTCTCAATTTATCAAGTGGGTCCTTCCAAGATTCTGGAATGAACATAGTAAGATAGTCAGCGAGGGCTTTTCGTGCTCTCTCTCGGACATCTTGTACCGAACTTATCTGATGTGTCATCATCTGGCATCGAGCAATAGTACAAGTGGCTCCTTTTTAGGTCCCACACTTTTATCTTTTGATGATTTTAGAAGAGTCCTTTACCCAATATAAGGCTAAGAATGATACTTAGCACAACAATTGCTAGTGCCGCGAACCGTATGGGGTACATGATATAGCGGATTTTCTTTTCATCAGATATCAAGAGACTAAGACCGTTTGATAGCAGCTTATCTCCGTCAAGGAAGGGAATCGGAAGAAGATTGAAGACAGCCAAAGAGATGAGTATGAGGTAACACCAGAAGATTATCTGTTGAAGATGGAATACATATATTGGAGATAAGATGAGGTCCCATCCAGGTTTTGGTTCCCAATAGTCTGCCCCATATACTCCAAGATACCCACGCGAAGCGTTTAGCTCGCTCGCTGCCAGTATAAGTGTTATATTTTCATCTAATGTATGAACAGTGACCTCAGACCCAGCAGGAGCTCCATTCATGAAGACACTGACAGCAGACCAGTTCGCAATGATTGTGTCATTCAGGCCAATTATCACATCACCAACTTGAAGAGCTTCAGCTGCGGGGCTTCCCTCGCTGAGCTGATAAATATAAGCCCCATTCGGTGGATTGTAAGCAATCGAAGCTACTGAATTAAAGTTGATAAGAAGTGCAAGAAACACAAAGCTCCAAATTATGTTAGAATACGATCCTGCAGCAAGCAACCGCATTCGACCCTGTGGGCTTGCCTCTTTCTCGAACGCCTCTTCATCCGGTTCAACAAAAGCACCAAACAATATCAAAAAACCGAGTAGTCCCGAGCTTTTGATGGGAATGTTATCACGGGATGAGGCAAGGCCATGAGCGAACTCATGTGTTAGGATTGCTACAGCAAGACCAATCAACATGTACAAGAGAGGAAGACCTGTGATAGTCACGCCGGGGATAATTGGTACGACGCCTCCTGCTGCAGCAGGTTCTACAAAGAACTTGATGAGGTTCTCACCAAACATCCAGAAAGAAAAGATCATTCCACCAAAGCCAACAACAATACCTATGTTAAAGAAAATCAACGGGAACTTCTTTCCCATTCGTGTCAGAAAAGCGTTGAGCCGCTGTGTCTTCCACATGAAGAAGAACGGAGTTCCTGCCTCGACACCTTTCTCTTTAAGACGCTCAACACCCAGGTATTGAGCTACTGCATAGATGGTAAGCCAGAAGAGACCTATCAGTCCGAAAGCAAGTAAAGTACTGTCCATTAAGCACTACACGTCCCACTGAGGATTAGCGTAGGAATTATCGAGTACGTTATAATGATTGTGAACGAGGAACATTCGACCGGCTCTGAAATCGAGAGTCGACCCGACCACAACCCTCATAAAGTGACATCTGTAGCCTAGCGCGGGTGTCCAATAGGGCACACAACATCAATCTAGGTAGGCGATACGATAGTTGCCATTTAAACTTGTGATTTCAGACCCCGAAACTGGAAAAGCCATCCAGTACGAATTAGATGACGCAAAGACGAATGCCATGGTTGGTAAGCATGTTGGAGAGATAGTAGAAGGAGATATGTTGGGCCTGCCAGGATACAAGTTGAAAATCACAGGTGGTAGTGATTCAGCAGGATTCCCAATTCGTCCAGATGTACATGGAAGTGGAAAGAAACGGGTTCTTGTTCGAAGCCCCCCAGGATTTAGACCAGATAGAAAGGGAATGGCAAGGCGGAAAACTGTACGTGGAAAAGAACTTAGTGGGGATATCTCACAAGTAAACATGCGGGTAGAAGAGAAGGGCGGTACACCTCTCGAAGAACTCGTTATGAAAGCTGCATAAGCAGTGCGTTACATTTCATCAGATTATGCGATTAGTGTGAACCATATACTTCATATGTACAACAGGAAAGGTGTCACTACGCCCGAATTGGCCAGATTTGGAAGTGAAGACTAGGTGACCAGAAAATACGCAGGACAATCAGAAGTAAGTATTGGTACATTAGGTCATGTTGACCATGGAAAGACAACGCTAGTTTCCTATATTACTGGAGAGTGGACTGATAGACACTCAGATGAGATTAGGCGAGGTATTTCTATCCGACTTGGCTATGCGGCAACCACTCTAATGAAGTGTAAGAGCTGCCCTGAACCTGATATGTACACTACATCCCATCTAGCAAAAGATGGCAAATGTAGTAAATGCGGAGGATCACTTGAGGTCTTGCGGGAAATCTCTTTTGTCGATAGCCCGGGTCATGAGTCTTTAATGGCAACCTGTCTTAGTGGTGCTAGTCTAATGGACGGTGCAATCCTGGTGATTGCAGCAAATGAACCCTGCCCCATGCCACAGACTGCTGAGCATCTTCATGCCTTAGAAATCGTGGGTGTAAAGAATCTCATCATAGTTCAAAACAAGATAGAACTTGTCACAAAAGAACAAGCTAAGAAACACTATCAACAGATAAAGAACTTCGTGAAGGGTACAGTCGCTGAATCGGCACCAATTATACCCATTTCTGCGGTCTTTGGAGCTAATATTGATCTACTAATCAAGACAATTGAAGAAGTTATTCCGACACCTAAGCGTGCTGATGATGCACTTCCAAAGATGTTTGTTGCGCGCTCATTTGATATCAATCGCCCTGGAACATCTCCTGAGGAGATGCATGGAGGAGTTGTAGGAGGGTCAGTAGTTCAGGGGAAATTAAAGGTTGGAGATGAGATAGAGATTTCACCCGGTGCAAAGGGCGAGAAAGGCTTCAAACCAATCAGAGCCCGGGTTGTCAGTCTCTTATCCGGAAGTGGTAATTCTCTCCAGGAAGCTTACCCCGGTGGACTAATTGGTGTGGGTACTGGCTTAGATCCTGCATCAACACGTGCAGATCGCCTTGTTGGTAATGTTATTGGTAAAGTAGGTAAGCTACCAAAGGTCATTGAAAAGCTGATGGTCAAACCAGTTTTGATGCAAAGGGTAGTGGGTATGGAGAGCCAGAAACAAGTAGAAAATCTCAAACTTAATGAACCGATGATGCTCGTCGTCGGAACAGCCTCCACTGTTGGTGTAATTACAAGGTTACACGGAGAAGAGATTGAGCTAGCACTAAAACGTCCTGTTGTGGCTGAAAAGGGGCAACGTATTGCAATTGGTCGTCGTGTTGAGAACAAATGGCGATTGATTGGATATGCGGAAGTGTAAGTATTGCCTCTGGTTGTTGTACTTGATACCAATATACTGACGGTACCAGCTCAATTCGGAGTGGATATTTTTTCTGAAGCGGAGAGAATCCTCGAGAGAAATGTTGAGTTTATAGTTCTTGATTCTGTTGTAGTGGAGCTTGAGAGAAACCTCAAAACTGTAACTGGAAAGGAGGAAAGCTGGTTCAAAATAGCCCTGGACCTTGTTGAGAGATGCAAGGTCGTTAAAACAGTAGATACGCAGCAGAGTGTTCCTGTGGATGAGAGAATCTTACAATATGCAAAATCCTCCAAAGGAGTCATTGCTACAAACGATAAAGGGCTCAAAGAACGTGCGATATCACAAGGAACTCCGGTTCTCTACCTCAGGAGCAAAAAACGACTTCAACTCATTGGATTCACTGCGTGAGACCGTGTCACAACGTTTTTATGGTTTCCAAAGCGCTGAGCCGCTGAGCCGTCTGATTCAGACCCTAGGTTATACCAAGAGTCTGAAGTGTTCTGAGAAGAATTGTCCTATCGGGCGAGGAGCGTCTTAAGTTGTACAGTATAGTCACAGTAAAGGATGTCGTACGTATTCCACCAGCGCAATTCGGATCGCCTATAGATGATGCAGCGATGATTCACTTGCGCAAACAGCATGAGAATGTCCTAGATCGCGATGTAGGCCTGATGATTGCAGTGATCGGCATCGATGAGATTGGCCAGGGTCGTTTGATTCCTGGTGATGGAGCAACATACCATGCCGTGACCTATCGAGTACTTGTGTTCAAGCCGCTCCGAGGAGAACTCGTGGAAGGCAATGTTGTAGAACTGATGGACTTTGGAGCGTTTATTCGAATGGGGCCATTAGACGGTCTATGCCATGTCAGCCAGATATGCGATGACTTCATTACTCAAGATACAAAGGGAAGTGCACTTCTCGGTAAAGAAACTGGTCGGATGCTCTCTGAGGGAGATTTGGTTCGTGCCAGAGTTACATCAATCAGTTTCGAGTCCGGCAATAAGTCCGGTAAGCTAGGTCTCACTATGAGACAACCATTCCTTGGTAAGATTGGTCCAGACCAGTCATGGATTGAGGATGATGTAAAGGCAGCTCGCGGTGAAACAAAGAAGGAAAAGAAGAAGTAACCGGGAGGGAAATGAAATAGCGAAAATGAAAGCATGTAGAGCTTGTCACTACCTCACAAATGAGAGTATGTGTCCTAATTGTAAGAGTACTAGCCTTTCTACATCATACACAGGAATTGTGGTCATCCTCCCTGGAAAGAGTCTGCACGATGATCCAAGAAAGGACTCCTATGTCGCCTCACGGCTTAACATTGACAAACCTGGAAAATACGCATTAAAAGTTCGCTAGGTCTTTTAACTTGTGTCACTGGTGAAAGCTTTATTAGACAACTCCAAGTCGACTGCCTGACCCCACAACTGATGAGGTCTGATTCTTAGCAAGTGATGCCAATGAAAATTGAAATTCTTAAGGAAAAGGAAAACAAGCCCCTCGCGCGAAAAGAGATTGAGTTCAGGGTGGATCATACAGGTACGACTACGCCGAGTAGAGCTGATATCCGAGCTAAAATCATGGCACAATTTAACGCAGACGCTGCAGCAGTTGTGATTAAGAAGCTTGACACAACGTACGGAATCGGTATGACCACGGGTGTCGCAAGAATCTATTCAACCCCTGAGCAAATGAACAAAATCGAGCTGGCTCATATTCAAAAGCGCCATGAGCCGAAGAAGAAGGAAGGTGCAGAGTAATGCCCAAGGCTCATACTATGTACAAGGTCGATAAGTCTGGAAAAGTGACATCTAACAAGAGGGCGTGCCCCCGTTGTGAGAAAGGTACCTTCATGGCAGAACATTTCAATCGATTCGCCTGTGGGCGCTGTGGATATTCTGAGTTCAAGCGAAAGGAATAGGCACACATCCCTTTACTACATATCAAGTACAACTTCTTCTAGTTGAAACTAGGTTATTCTCCCACTATTGCCATCACCCATCTGATAAAGAGGAGGACTCCAACAATCATTGTCAGAAGGATATCAGCCAAGAATGCCCCAGGTACGGTGATCTCTAGGATTGCTGAGAGTATGAGCGCCACTGGAAAGGTCACTATGAATGGAAGAGTGGCAATCGTCAGGGAGACCTCCTCACTAGATACCATCACATTCACGAGCAGCACAATCCATATGGCATAGATTGCGATAAGGAGGGAAACTTCCAGTAGCATTGTGTCTGTTCTCCGCGAAAGAGTTCGTATTCCTATGATAGAACAATGTGTGTATCACAGGAGGAATTAATCAACCATTGATTAGCCAAGCCCCTTTTCAGCTCATATAATGGCCGTTAAACAATTGGTCTAGATACTAGCACCACAATTCTCGCACTTTCGAGTGTCTTCCTCGTTCCTATGACCGCAATAGGGGCAGGAGAGGAGCACAGTCTTCTTCTCTTCGTCAGTGAGTGAGATGCTCTTTATTCCCAGGCGTTGCATGGTCTCGACAAGCTCGGTCTCATCCATGTCTGTAATTGGCTTGCCAACCTCGCTCTCGATACTCTCTGCATCATCATGCTTGAGCTTCACAGCCTTATCTGTACCTGCTATCATATATAGAAGGGCAGAACCAACGCTGAGGCGCAGCAATCGTCGAGCAACTCGTCTTCCAAGAGGACGTCGAGCATGAAGAAACGATCTCCTGACACCTCCGTTTCTTCGACCAGGATCTCTTCTTCTACCTCTACCTCTCATTCTTTTGTCACTTCTCAAGCTTCATTCTCAAATTATGGTTATAATGCTTCGTGAATGATTCGTACATGACTCCTTAGAAGTCGCTCTATGAATAACTTCGACACGTTTCCACATACTATCTCGATTCACACTCCAAGCATGATGTCATATTTCGAAGCAACCTCTTTCGCAAGTGATTGCCACGTGTCCTCATCACAGTGGAACAATCTGGGTCGTTTCAAGTAATCCTCAAGGTAAGACATTGCAGGGAACCAAGAAAGAAATAGAGAAATCCCCAAAAGGAAAATCCAAGAATAAGTCAAAGAATACTCTAGTGGTATAAGCAAGCCATACAACAACATAACAATAGAGGCCGCAATCAAAGGCGAAAAAAAGATAACAAATCCGCGTATAGTTGGGTATTTAATTTCAGAAGAAAAAAGAATAGAGTGTCCCTTCGGAATGAGAATGACTGCGGGTACCACCCTGTTCTCTTCACGTCTTGCATCTCGCCCTGCCACTATGACCGCATCACCAATCTCGACTGGAGGCTTTCCCCTAGAGTAGAGTCCCACAAGACTTCTAACCTTCCCTCTGCTGACATAGAATCCTCTTGTGAGCCTCTCTGGGTCTACAATATCAATTGTATCGAATCCTTCAACCGTCGCTTCAAAAGCATACTCAGTCCCATAGTCCTCACAGAACTGTCGGAATTTGGTGAGCAGCTTCTGATCTCCCATCTCCACTCAACACACCTTCTACTCAGAACTAGATAAGCCTGCCTGCACTACTCAGCACCCTCTACTAATAACTTCAAACTTCCAAAACATTAACATTCTTTATCGTCAAGTGATATCGAGATAGAACTGCGTGTTCGGGGGTTGGCTTCGATTAGAGGCAATCGAAAATTGAATCTCGTTGCTTTGGTATTGATGGGGTGCTCGCTCTGCATGCCTCTCATTCAGCCTGCCACATCAGATGATATGACACTCAGGATACTCTCATCATCGCTTCCATCACAGGAGTCAGAGATCAAGACTTGGCACCATGACTGTTCGAACACGTCTGGATTTCAATATGGAGAGTTACCAAGACGTTTTCCCATAGGAATGAGTAGCTATACTGTTGTGAATACAGAGGGAGTTCTCGAATCTGATGGACAATGTCTTTACACAACAAATATCTCAACTCTTCAGAGTGATTACAGTTGGGTTCATTATGGTCCAACCTTCATATGCGATCTACCGGATGCATTTCCAGTCGCTGGACTCCGGAACTTCAGTGTCCAAATCGAACTGGTCAATTCGAATCCTGAAGCGCGCGGAGCAGCTGCAATAGGGCTCTTTGATGATACTCTTAGTCCCATTCTGATTGCAAGCTGTCGAGATATATATCCAGAAACCCAGGGGGATTTGACCTGGAAGTATCATCCAAGAAATTCTTCATTCTTCTATTATTACCTAGGCAGAGACGACAATAACTATTCGATATTCAATTTTGACTGGAATATGGATTTTGTAAACTCAACTTTGAGCGCAACTTATTCACACGGGCAAGGATTATGGGGGAAAATCCCAGCCTATCTTACTCTGAACAGCACAATTGTTATGGAAAATGATGTGGAATGGTATAGGCCAATTAGGTACCTGGTATTTACTGTTGTAGGACTTTATGGCTACGAATATTTTCCGATTCCATCATTCCGTTTTCATGATATCTATCTTGAGTACGAGATAGGTGGTATTATCGATACATCGCCTCCGTCGCTGACCCCTCAGCCTGACAAGGTGTACATTCGAGGCGAAACTGGAAACACCATATCATGGGAGTGCTATGATGACCACCCATACAGATACTGGTTGCTTGACAGTCTACATTATTCGTATACTGGTGTGTCTCTTTCAGAGGAAGGTCTCTGGAATAGCTCTCGTTTTGATGTGTCCATTGATGGACTTAGAGTAGGGACCTATTTCTTCGAATTATGTCTTCAAGACCGAGGCGGGTTTATTGTCACAGATTGGGTCGAGGTGCAGGTCGTTGAAAATTCACTTCTCCCCACGGTCATCATTGATAGCTTCCTGCTCATTCTTATTCTCTGTATGGTGGCTCTTGTATGTGTTCTTGACCAAAGGGGTAGGAGAAAGACTGCAAACTTACAAGAGGGCCAGCCATAAGACAACCGTGCAGGGGTATTCTGTATGACTGTAGATCAGTTATCCACATTAGTCTAATGACCCAACCTGAACCAGTCCTACGAATAACTTTAAAACTCACAACCGCTCCCTTCCCTCTAACCATAGCGGGTTGGGGAAGCCAGGCCTATCCCGCGGGGCTCATAGGAGCCTCGTAGCTCGGAGAAACCCCGAGATCGGTGGTTCATCTTGGCATGATTTCCATGTCAAGGACCAAAATCCACTACCCGCTACCATCTTCTTTTCTTTTTCATTTGATTAACCAAACAGTTTTGAACAAGCTCAGCCAAGATTTAGCATTCTTTTGGAGGACAGGGAACATGCCGTCGTTATATGATCCCAAAGCGATA